>LUMD01000001.1_pt1 | contig 262601 bp, 340 predicted proteins | sample 729651 | NCBI WGS metagenome assembly LUMD01 (sample SAMN03860272, study PRJNA289734) | marine metagenome | biome: seawater column; feature: ocean; material: water; isolation source: Red Sea water column Station 34 - depth 258m | place: Saudi Arabia: Red Sea | collected 2011-10-15 | depth 258 m | reverse complement strand
GCAGCAGGGGCCAAGGGTGAGGCTGCTCGCCTATTAAAAGGGAACATGAGCTGGGTTTAGACCGTCGTGAGACAGGTCGGTCTCTGCCTGATGGAAGCGTCGCTGTCTGAGGGGAAGTTGCTCTTAGTACGAGAGGAACAGAGCATCGTCGCCGCTGGTGTACCGGTTGTCTGATAAGGCAGGCCGGGCAGCTAAGCGATTTAGGTTAAGTGCTGAAAGCATCTAAGCACGAAGCCTATCCCGAGACATGACAGCGTTACATTAGTTGAAGGTTCGCAGCAGAAGACTGCGTTGATAGAATGGAGGTGTAGATCACAAGCTTCGGCGAGTGGTGAGCCTGCCATTACTAATAGACCAAAACATCGGTACGGCCACAAACATAGAAAGACACATGCATGGCGTTTCATTTTTTGATTCCCTAGTGTAAACTAGGTATATCAAATTTTGAATAAAATTTACACAGAATACATTTTGTTTTAAAAAATAAAAAAAAGAAAATTGGTAGTTACTTGATAATAGATATTAAGAAAATTAATTTAAAATTACTAGTCTTACTCTACTCTTTTCACATTTACTGCGTTTGGGCCTTTTTCTGATTCACCAATCTCAAATTCGACTTTATCTCCGTCTCTAATCTGACCATCAATGTTTGTCTTGTGGACAAACAAATCTTTGTCTTCGTCTTCACGTTCGATAAATCCGAAACCTTTGGTTTGATTGAACCATTTTACGGTACCGTTTTCCATCTTACTTTTGCATAATTTTTAGTCTATTTATATCTGGTTTTTTTCATTAGGTCACACTAATAATATTTATAAAAAATTAGGCAATACTAACTAATTATTACAAAAAAACTTAGGAAAACCTAAAAAAAATACACTTTATTAATCCATGTATGTATTATAAAACATGGAAGCTAAAATAACAACGAAACAATCTCCTTGGACGAGATTTTGGGGTTGGTATGAAAGACACATGACTGAATCTCTTCTCTTAACGGCATTCATTATTTACATCCAAATCCCACACATGATTTGGAATGCAGACCTTTACCTAGAAGCTGGAATGATAAGTCATGTTCATCCTGTACTTGATTTTTTCTTGTATGGTGTAGATTTGATTGAGGTCTTCCCAATGATCAATATTGGATTTTTAATCTATTCTAGAATCCGAAAATCAAGAAATCAATCAATCCAAAAAACAACTAATTAGTTCATCTTGTAAATAGATATGTGGTTGATTCTCTAGTAAAATCATTACAGAAAATAATTTCTGGAACTGTAACTGATCAACATGAAATTTTGAAATTTTATTCAGTTGATTCTAGTAGTTTTGTAAAGCAACCAAAACTAGTTGTTATTCCAGAAAATATCGATGATGTAAAAAAAACTGTAAAATTTTCAATTAAAAGAAAAATTCCAATTGCAGCACGTGGTGGTTCAACTGGTCTAGTTGGAAGTTCATTGACAAATGGAATTGTGATTGACATGAGAAATTTTAACAAAATTAAATTAGCCAAAAATCACGTTGTTGTTGGTGCAGGTACTAGTAAAGGTGAATTGGATAAGTTTCTTGGAACACACAAAAAATTCTTTGGCGCAAATCCATCTGTAGGTGCATATTGTAAGATAGGGGGGATGATTGCAACCAATGCAAGTGGTACAAAATCTCTCAAATACGGAAGTACCATTGATAATATACTTGAGATTACATTTATTGATGGACTAGGAAATCAGATAACTCTTCCAAATAACAAAAATGTTTCAAATAAGATAGGAAATATCTCATATGATACTGGAAAATATTTCCCTAACGTATCAAAAAATTCATGTGGTTATAGATTGGATCTAATTGATTACAAGAATACTCAGCGAATAATTGCCGGTTCTGAATCTACATTAGGTATAATTGTTGAAGCAAAACTACGAATCAACAATTCTCCAAAAAAACAACAATTGACTATTATTGGTTTTGAAACATTAGAGGATGCCACATATACAATTCCATACATTCTTCCTTTACATCCTTCTTCATTAGAACTAATTGATCATTCAATTATGAAAAACATTCCTTACAAATTTTCGAAAAAACTTGAATGTTTGTTGATGGTGGAATTGGATGAATCCATAACTAAATCTTGTAATAGGTTGGAATACATCCTTCATGATTATCACGCTGTAATCAAAACCACTACAAAATCAGAAATTAAAAAATGGTGGGCATATCGTGATTCTGCATTATATTTTACGCTCAAAAACATTCCAAACGCCAACCTACTTCCTCATGTAATTGAGGATGTTGCAGTTCCGCCAGAAAATCTAAAATTCCTTATCACAATCTTGAAAAAAATCACTAAAAAACACAATCTCAAATTTGTTATCTATGGGCATGCAGGCAATGGAAATTTGCATATCAGACTAATTTCTAATAAAAAACGTAATTTTGATAAATTATATGCAGAATTCTTTTCAATTGTTATTGCGTTAGGTGGAACCATCACAGGTGAACATGGTGATGGAATTGCACGTACAAAATTTCTTCAACTTCAGTATCCAAAAAAATTACTGCAAAAATTTTACCAAATTAAAAAAGAATTTGATCCGCATGGGATTCTTAATCCCGGCAAGATTATCTGATTCTATGCATCTGGATTATTTTTCATAAATTCTTTCAATGCAATCTTTAGAGCCAATGTTTCGATTTTCTGGGTTTTTTGCCCTGCAAGAAAAAAATCTGTAGAATCTGAATTTACCAATATTGAACTGGCACCATCTTCCATCTCTATTTTTGCAGTTGAATTGTGTTCCAAGACATCTAAAATTTCCTTCAAATCCTCGTGTCTTAGATACAGTGTCTTTTCTTCATCGTCTGTAAACAACCATGTAATTCTGCATCCTTTTTCTCCTGGTAAATATGGTGTATCGATCTTGAAATCTTGTGACATGAAAATGTATTATTTCATGAGTTGAAAAGTCTATTCAATACATTCTACCTAGTCTGTTTATTCTAATCTTTGGCTTTAAAATAGACATGAACGGAATAATGTAAGATTGGATATACTGCAATTAGCTGAAGAGCACTATTATTACACATTTGCAATAGTATTTGCCATTGGTCTTTTACAAGGTGCAATCCTAGCTCGTGGAATAAGAAAAAAATTCCCTAAATTAAAAAAATATGCAAAAGGTGTATCAATAATCATCCTAGTTTTATTCTCAATCAATGCTGCTGGAAATATCTCAAAATTTGCAGAACCGACAAAAGTTGAATTTTCTGAATTTGTAATTCCTGAAACTCCAGAATCTGCATTTATGCTACTCATTGACATACTGGGATTAAATGCTGGAATTATTGCCGTAACTGGAATTTTTATATCTATTACTTTGATACTTTTATTCAGATTTGCAGAACTGAATCCAATATCTCGTTATTTTGTTTTTACAATAAGTGTAATAGTCTTTATAGTTGCCATGCTAGGACGGTTTACCGATTATGTCCCAAGTACTTTTCAAATTATCTTGTATGTAATGTATCAACTTGGTATGACTCTTGGAATATTTGCTATAATGCGTAGACGCGAAAAAGATCCTCTGGATGATTTTAACTAGTTTTATCGTCTAAAAATATTTTCAGACCTGCACATCTGTTGCGAATTGTCACTTCTGTAACTCCTGATGCTTCAGAAATTTGTTTCTGTGTTTTATTCCCACCTTCTGAAATACATGCAAGGTATAATGCAGCGGCTGCCAATCCTGTAGGATCCTTTCCTGCAATCATTCCAATTTTTTTTGCCTTTCTTAGAATTTCTACTGCTTTGCGCTTTGTCTTTTCGCCTAATCCTGCAATACTTGCAATTCTTGGAATGCCATTAACTGGGTCTGCCACTGGAACTTTGAGGTCTAATTCTCTAAACACCAATCTGTAACATCGTGCTACATCTTTTCGTCTAATGTTTATTCCATCCGCAACGTTATCCAAAGTCCTAGGTGTTTGTGTATCTCTACATGCAGCATAAACACATGCTGCAACTAAACCTTGAATTGAGCGTCCTTTGACTAGCTTTTTCTCAATTGCTTTTCGATAAATGTATGCTGACTTTTCAATTACCGCATCTGTTAAAGATAATTTGTCTTTTAATTTATCCATCTCACTTAATGCCTGTCTCAAATTTTTATCTGTAGATGAATGAGCCTGTGATCTACTATCCCATGTTCTCAGTCTGTCAATTGATTGTTTCATTGCTGATGAAAGTGGTTTACCCGTTGCGTCCTTGTTCGCTGCGCCAATAACTGTGGATAATCCCATATCATGCATTGTAATTGATGTCCCGGCTCCAGTTCTGCTCTTATCTACTCCATCATTTGCAAACGATCTCCATTCTGGACCTGATGCTTCACTTGCTTCCGATAAAACAATCCCGCATGTTTTACATACGATCTCACCTGAATTGTCGTCTGTGATCAGCGTAGTTTTGTTACAGGAGGGACATCTTTGTTCATTAGATGATTTCAACTACCCCCTGTGCACGTTTATGCTTTAAATCCTTTCACAACTAATCTTATGGTTAATTGTATGTCTTTCTTCGTAAGTAATTTCCTCTATCTGGAAAAACAGCGAAACTCTTTATTCATACATGAAATCAATTTCAATATGGTAACAAAAAAACCCAAAGTTGTAGGCATTGAAGTTCTTAAAAAAAATGGACTAGATGTCGACAAACTTGTGAAACTTCTCATATCAAATGCATCTGTAGAGTTTACTGCTTACTATTATTTCACGAATCTACGAATGCATGCTACAGGAATGGAAGGTGAAGGAATCAAAGGAATAATTGAAGATGCACGTCTTGAGGATTTAAGTCACTTTGAATCCTGTATTGAGAGAATTTTCCAACTAGGTGGAAGTCTTCCAAATGATGCACAAGCATTCATTAAAATGTCTGGCTGTGAATTTTTGCAATTACCAAAAAATCCGACTGACATTAAAGGAATTTTAGAAAAATGTCTCAAAGCAGAACAAGGTGCTATTGTCAACTGGAACAAAGTATGTAAAATGACATACAATAAAGATCCTGCTACATATGATATTGCCAAAGACATCTTGATGGAAGAAATTGAACATGAGAGCTGGTTCCTAGAATTATTGTATGGACGACCTTCTGGTCACATGCGACGTAAATTCTCGGGAGAACGTCCTCACACACAAAAACATTCTAGAGCACTAGGTTAATCACTTTTCAAAGCCATTGGGCTAGTGTTTATTTTTTATCGACATCTAAAATACAGTATGCATATTGTGTATTTTTCATTGTAGGAAACATTATACTATTTTTATCATTGCTATGCTTTAGCCCAATCCCGTGACCCAATTCATGTGTCATGATATATTCTACTGTATCTACATGATACAGTTGGAAATTACCATCACACCCATAACCTCCTAATGCAACTTCAACTACACCTTTTCCAAGATTTGCATGACCTAGAACTCCTTCCCCTAAATCCCTAACAACCCATGTTACCCAAAGATTTGCATTTGTTTTTGTTTTAGATGTTACAAAATTTATTTTGACCTTTTTTCCATCACTTGCAGAAAATTCTGCCTCTTCCCACATCTTGAATGAATTTACTAATGTACTGACATGATCTAATGGCAAGCCTATTGGTTGCTCATTTACATAAATTTTGTATTCTAAATGATACACGTCATCTATTAAGACATATTCTGGATTTGGGAAACTCTGGTTTCCCATTTCTATTTGCTGGTCATAGTTCCATTTTACATAATCTCTCAAGAATTTCTTGATAACATCATTACTTGGATTTGGATACTCGACATATCTTTTTTCTTGATTCACTTCTTTTTCAATTCTGTCTAAATATCTAGAAAATTCCCACTCGTTTCTGTCTTTGATCTTTTGCTCTTCCTCTGTTAATCCTTGTATATCTGGAATATCAATTATCAACAAACCATTATCAATCAAAAAATTGATTCCCTTCAAAAACTCTTCATCAGGTATCTGACCCTCGGCCCACCACCCTGCAGTATTTTTTATCCATGATGGAATTGTTTGTGGAATATTTAATGTAAATATTTGTGGTTTTTCAACTTCATTGTAAGGATATTTCTCTACAGTCTTTGTTGCAAATTCATAATAATTTTGTACAATATGATTCTCCGGAAGTAGTTCATAGGCTTGTTCAAAATATGTTAATGCTTGTTTATATTCTCCAAAATTTCCAAATCCAACTCCTAATCCAATCAATGCCATAGTATCTTGCGGATCTTGTTGATGTATATTATAAAATTCAAGAATTGAACTTTTATGTCTCTCAAGATTACTTAACGCAACTCCTTTCATTAATGCTGTCTTTTTGTTTTTAGGAGAAATTTCTAAAATTTCATCATACAACTCAATTGCTTGTTGATATTCTCCAAGCATGAAATGATCATTTGCTTTTTTGTACAAGTTTGGTAGATCATTCGCTCCCTGTGCAAATGAAACGGTCATTGAAGGAGATAAAAATAGTGCAAAAACTATTCCTGTTATTAATGAAAATTTTATGAATTTGTAACTAATCATATTATTGAGATTTTTTTTTCAAAATTAAACGATTCTACAAAATGCACTATTGCCTACTCACGCCTAACTTAAAACAACGTCGCCTACAAAAATTCTCTTCATCTCTTTGGCTGTTCTCAACTTTAGTGCTCCATCATTATCAATTCCGTGAGAGATCCCTGAAATTTTTCCGTTTGAAGTATTAATGGTAATCTTCTTGCCTATTCTATCTGCTCTTTTTGTCCATTCTTTTACAATTTTTGATTTCTCCCCTTTGTTTAATTGCAATAGAACCTTTTCAAATTGTAGTAGGAATTCTCTGAGAAGTACCGTTGGGGATGTTTTATCGTCTTTTCTTCGAAGTGAATCTATACCATAAAAATTTGGACTCTTTGATAATTTTCTTTCTAACTTTTTTGCATCCACATCAAAATTAATCCCAACTCCTAAAACTAAATAATCAATATTGTTTGCCTGAAATGAGGCATCCACTAACATCCCTGCAACCTTTTTACCATTAATTGTGATGTCATTTGGCCATTTTACCTGAGTCTCTACTCCCAATATCGATTTGATTGATCTTGATAATGCCACTGCCCCTGCAATTGGAACTAAAGTTGAACTTGAGACATCAAATTTTGGATGAATAATTAAAGAAAACCAAATCCCTCCTTTTGGGGATGTCCATTTTCTATCTAGTCGCCCTCTTCCGGATGTCTGTTTTTCGGCAACAATGATTGTGCCATCTTCTTTTTTATCTGGCGCAATTTGCTGTGCAAAATTTTGTGTAGAATCAATTTCTTCAAAATAGTATACTCTTTTTCCAATTACTTTGGTCTTAAGATCACGTGTTATCTCCCAAGGAAGTAATTTTTCAGTATCACTTACTAATCTGTAACCTAATTTCTGTTTTGATTCTATTTTGTATCCAAGTGTCTGAATTTTTTTTATATGCTTCCATACTGCAACTCTACTAATTTTCAGAACATCACTAAGATCCTGACCGGACAAATATTCTGAATCATGTGTTTGAAAAAAAGATAGTACTTTGACTAATCCGATATTATCAAATGATGTGTATGGCATTAGAACCCTATGTCGATGTCAAATCCGCCATCATCTCCAAAGTCGGATTCACCCATATCTCCTGCACCGTCATCCATTCCTTGCATATCTTCAGCTGGAATGAAACTTCCCATACTTGCACCAATCATACTAAACATCATACTAAACATCATCATGTCTATTATTCCAAACATCATCATCGAAGGCAAAAATGATTTGTCTTCCTTTAGTTTCTGTTCTAACTCTTGCTTATTTCCAGATTTGTAAGAGTTTTCTAATCTATTCCATTTTTCTTGTAAAATTTTTAATTGACGCTCAAATTCTCTAATTCCTTTCTCAGTTGGTTTAATCTCGATCTTTGAACCAATCCATCCTTTCTTTTTTTCTACTCTAATCCATCCTGAATTTTCTAATCTTTGTAAAATTAATTCTAATTCTTTTGGTTCAACTCTAGCCTCTCGAGAAATTTTTTCAAATTTAGAATTTCCATGATTAATAACTCCTAAAACAGTAGTTTCTTTATTCTCTTCGTCCATGATACTTATATTTTCATTTTAAATTATTGCCTAAAAATGTAATTGAATTTTATATTATGACAATTTAGTTTGTTTGTGATTGAAACTAAGATTATTCCAATATTCCCGCTAGATCTGGTCTTATTTCCTAATCAGGATCTCCCATTGCGAATCTTTGAGCCTCGATATAAGCAAATGGTTGATGATTGCATGCTAGGGAAAAAAGAATTTGGGATTTGTCTTGGGCATGATAGTTCAACTTTATCAAATTGGCAGGCGCCATATGATATTGGCACAATTGCAAAAATTATTGACTGCAAAGATGTTGACTCTACAAGCGGTCATCTATTTTTAAACGTCAGAGGTCATAGAAAATTTCGAATCATTCGTTTGATTCCGCCATCACTTGAAAAAACCAAAGATTATGACCCTTTTACTGTACAGGGAACAAAAGCCATCGAACAACTTCACCATGATGATGGAATTGAAAAAAAAATGTACATACAAGCTGAAATTGAAATGATTTCTGATATTGATGAATCAATATCTATAGTTCAATGGGAAAATTTAGTAAAATTGTGGAAAAATAAGATTAAAAAAAGTTCGGGAAATCCTGAATTAACATCTCATCAGCTTGATCATGTTCTGGAACAATATTATCTAAAAACTGAAACTCCTACAATTGAGTATGTCTATTCATTATGTGCATTGGCCTCTGAGACTCCATTAGATCTACAGCAAATCTTGGAATGTACTGATATCGAAGAATTATTCCAAAAATCAACAAAACTACTGAAATCTGATATAAACTAGGAGTAAATTCAAACCTAAAGTTCATAAACGATGAAAAACTATGAGCTAAAATTCGGAAATATAACATGGAAAAATTTGGAACGTTAGAATTTGTATTGGATCGTTACTCTGGAACCTGGTGCTGGAAGATTTCTGGAAATCGTGCTGTGAACATGGTCTCAAAATTAATCCCGCGTGGGTGGTATGGAGATAAACCTGATGAAGTCATTGTATCTGACAATGATGAAAACATCAAAAAACTAAAAATGATTGACGATCGTTATTCTTTTGAACTTTTATCAAACTCTGTTTGGAAACGAAAAATTGCACCGTTAACAATCAAAAAAACACGTGTGCCAAAAATTGAAAAACTACAGCAAGCCATGCCTAGCAAACAGTTTCGTGGAACTCTACTTGACTTTCAAAGAGAAGGTCTGGACTTTTTAATCAAATCAAGTGGAAATGCACTACTTGCAGATGAGATGGGTCTTGGCAAAACTGTACAAACACTCGCATACCTATCAAAAGAAAAAAACTCATTTCCTGCACTAATTGTTGCGCCCCTTGTCACTCTGACAAACTGGCAAAGAGAGATTGAAAAATTCCTAATGAAAAAAGGGAAAAATGGCAAAATAAATGAAAATGAATCTCCATCTAGTACGATGATCCGAAATGGAAAACTTGCTGACATTGGAAAATATGATTTTTACATTATCAACTATGAACTATTACACAAACGACTTCCTGATTTACTAAAACTTGGAATTCGCTCCGTTGTCTGTGATGAGGTGCAACATCTCAGGTCTAAAACTACTCAAAAATACGCGGCAGTCAAAAAATTGGCAGCACTTGAAAGTGTAAAGTATAGAGTTGGTTTATCTGGAACTCCAATTTACAACCGTGGTTCTGAAATCTGGCCAATCGTTGATATTCTAAAACCTGGTCTCCTTGGCAGCTTTAAGGAATTTTGTGAGTACTTTTGCTATGTCAATGAAAAAGGTAAGGCAATTGTACTTGAAAATAAACGTGATACATTACGTAATCAATTAACAAAACATGTAATGTTGAGGCGAAAAAAATCTGATGTCCTAAAAGAACTAAAAGATAAAGTTCGTTATTCTTCACCTGTTCATGCAGATGAAAAATTTTACAAATCTGAGTTAAGTAAAATCTGGAAAAAACTTGAAGAGGAACAAAAATATGCAGAAACTGCATTTGACAAATCTGCTTCATATCACCGTGCAATTGAAAGTGAAAGGCAAGCTGCTGGTCTTGCAAAATTAAAACATGTTGTAGACTTTGTAACAGAAATTATGGAAATAGAAGAAAGCGTTGTCGTATTTTGTCATCACAAAGCAATTCATGGTTTATTACATAACAATTTGTCACAGTATGATCCTGCATCTATAATTGGTGGTCAAACAGATACAGTTCGTCAACGTGAAATTGATAGATTCCAAAAAGGTCAGACAAAACTAATGATTGCTGGACTCAGGGCAGGAAACGTTGGAATTAATCTTACAAATGCAAAATATGTCATATTTGCTGAGCTTGACTGGAGCCCTGCAATTCACCGTCAAGCTGAAGATCGTTTACACAGAATTGGTCAGAAAAACACCGTCTTTGCATATTATCTGGTGGGAAAAGGAACGCTCGATGAACATGTTGCAGAAATTCTCACAGATAAGGAATTTGAAATAGATTCAATTCTGGACAAACAAGGTGAATCATTTGAAAACAAAGAAAAGGCAAAGATGATTCTGGCCCAAATTCACGACAAGCTTGGACCCAAATTATAAACTCAATATTTTTTAGGTTAAAATTTTTAGAAGAACCATGGACTTTATGTTAGAAGAAGAAATGATTGATCTTTTGACATTTTGTTTGCAAAACCCTGATTCTGATGAAATAGAATCAAAAAAATCTCGATTTATACAAGTTGGAAAAGAAATCTTTGATGATGGAGGAGTTGACGCAATGGAAAACTTCTTTTTCGCAGTAGAAAATAGAATTGAAGGTGAAATTGAAAAATCTCCAAAACCATTTCGTTCATTATGGAATGGGCTGTCTGATGAATGGAAATATCCCTAGGAAAATTTACTAAAAAAGATTATTTGATGCTCAGTTATGCTTTGCCTATTCTGAACATCGAAATGCCGCATGTTGGACATGTACCTTTTGTTGCTGGTTTACCATTTTTCATGGTGACAGCTTGAGTACTATTCATTTCTCTTTTGTCTCTGCATTTTACGCAGTAGCCTATTACCATATTCTCTCAACTGATCTCTCTTATTAGCAAAAACCTGTTAATTTTTTTCAACACTTTTAGTTACTTTCTCATATAATTTTTAGGAATAAATTCAATAGTTTACGTTATATCTAATTCTCTAGTGAATTTCTTATGAAATCTATTGTTTTTGGAATTATCTTTTCTGTCTGTATTTTTCCTGTTGCCAATGTATTCGCTGATGATCTTACACTTAATATCGATAAGACAATTTATGAAAAATCTGATTTCATTTCTGTATGGGGATCTACTTCCCTTGACTCCGTTTTTATTTCTGTAAAAGATCCTGATGGAAATAATGTTTGGAATGAAAGCCTAAACTCTGATGACGAAAATAAATTCTCCACTTTGATAATAGCAGGAATTGGCGGATGGTCGAAAAGTGGAAATTACCTGGTAGTGGCTGAATCTGGTGATTATGTAGCCTCTGCAAAATTCTTCTACGATTCAGGTGCACAAGTAAATCCTCCCTCTGCAGTGTCTGATTATTATGTTAGCCATGAAGATCTATATCTTACATTTGCCATCGTAGTAATCATTGTTGCAGGAATTTTTATTTATCTTGCAAGACATATCATACTGCGAAAAAAAACAAGTTATGATGACGCTAAGTTAGATTCTAAAAAAGACCGCGATTATGAAAAATACCACTCTGAGTGGTCTGAAGAAGAAATTTTCGGTTCACATAAGTCAACTACTGATGCAAAAGAATTTCGTGAAATGTATAATGATAATTCCTTACCAAACTATTATCTTGTACTGGGGTTAACAAACGATTCCTCTCAATTAGAAATTAAAAATCAATACAGAAAACTTGCTAAACAATATCATCCTGATAGAAACAAGGATTCTTCAGAAGAAAAGATGGCTCAGATTAACAAAGCATACGAAATCTTATCTGACAAAAAACTAAAAGCAGAATATGACAAGTTTTGTAAATTACTGTGACTCCACAGTTGCATCTTTTAGTGTTAGATAAAGAACAACTTTAGATGCATCTTGCATGCTGTTTGTAAGATTTGTTACAAGTGAGATTTTCTCTCCATTCTCAATATCTCCTTGTAATAATATATCTAGAAAATCTTTGTTTGGACCGAGCATAGCCTTTGAAAGATGTTTTGATATGCTTGTATCAAGAATGGTCGTCTGTACTTTCAACTCTTTCAATTCTGCAAAATACACCCCTCCTCTTGTTGTAGGTTCTGTGACTGGGTTGTCTGTTTGAAAAACCTTAATTTCATTTACTTCGAAGGAATCTTTTCCAATTAACATCTTAAAATTCGAGCTGTTCTTATGTACTATTTCTTGTAGCTCCTTTTCATTCATTACATATTTGATAAAATTAAAAAATATATGTCAATACAATTGTAATTAGATATGGCAGAATCTATATCAAAAGACCAACTAAGACAAGAACAAGACCAATTTGTTATAATTGATGTCCGAGAACCTGATGAAATTGCAAATGGTGTAATTGAAAACTCTCAAAATATGCCTTTGGGCCTTGCTATAAGAAATGCAAAAAAAGGTCAAATTGATGACCTCAAAGACAAGAAAATTTGTGTTTACTGTGCATCTGGCTACCGTGGAAACATTGCAGCTGATGAATTAGTAAAGGCTGGATTTTCTGCAGTGAATCTTGAAGGCGGTTACATGGCATGGACTCAATAATTGAGTTCCAATACAATCAGAAAGGCACAAAAACTTGTTGACACTGGGGGAGTTGTAAAAATTGAAGATGATCTTTTTCAAGTAAAATCTTCAAGTGATCCTTCTAAATCTTATTTTGTAACTTCCAATTCTTGTGAATGTCCAGGCTTCAAAAATTTCTATAAATTTCATCATGGAAAAGGTCTGAAAGCAAATTGTTCTCATTTGGAGGCAATTCGTATCTTTTTAAAAGAAAGTAAATAGAAAATGATGATTGATTGAATCAGATTGTTTATATATCCATATTCGGTACTTCTACTAGTGATTAACTCAAAACACACACTGACAATTTTGGCAAGCATAATGCTAGTTGCAGGCATGCCTTTGGCATTTGCAGGTGACGGCTTGGCAATTGAAGCAGATGCAGTTGAGGGTTCAACAACAATCACCATCACAGGAAGTGCTTCATCAAGTAATGTTCCTGTAACAATCATGGTAATTGCTCCAAATGGAAACGTTGTTTCTATTGATCAAATCAACCCTGATTCTGATGGCTCATTCACTTCAACAATCGGTGTTGGTGGTCCAATGTGGAAACAAGATGGCGTTTATTCAATTAGCGCACAACAAGGTTCTAACAGTATGGACAAAGCAACCGTTGAAGTAGAGGTTGCTGATGGTGCAGTAGTTCCAGAATTTGGTACAATTGCATCTCTAGTACTTGTTGTTGCAATTTCTTCAATCGTAGTTCTATCTGCAAAAGGCAGACTTAGTTTCACACCACGAATCTAACTGTCCACTTTTCTTATTTTCTATTTTTCTTTAACATGCCTATAGACTTGTTAAACTTCTTAAGACGCATGTTTCTTCAAACAATATAGTTGGATGTAGAAAAATTTCAAGATGATGTTTACTCCATAACTGAACTCTTGTCTGAGCATTTGCCTCCTGAATTAACTCCTAAATTGAATTTTGTTAGGCAAAATTTAATTGAATATTATAAAAAAAATCTTGTAAAAATTAATCACTCTGTTCTTGAATTGATATGTGCCGCAGAGCTAATTGCTCACGGATTTTCGGTAGATGTTGAAAAATCGGTCTCAAATGTTTTGGTATGTGATCTATTCGGAAAAAAAGGTGATGGGACGTCTATAATTGAGATTGAAACTGGTTTCACTCCTCCCGAACATGCCTTAGATACCGTTGATTACTATGTGGCAAGAATTGTTAGTAAGATTGCAAGATATAGCAAATACTGCGGAAAATTCTCCCTTGCAACTCCTGTAGTGAACATATTGCCCATCTCTGACATATTTCTACTTCCACCAAATGCACGAAAACCTGAAGATGTAAAGAAACTAAAAAAACTCTGTGACAGATTTTACAAAAACCCTCAGATTAAACTAGAAGACATCCAAAATGCCCACATTCATTCTATCTATTTGATAAATACCGACAAAGGATTTGCCAAAGAAATGGATCCTGAGATGTATCTTCAAATAACAAAACAATTGATGTCGCAAAGTGAAATTGATCTTTAATTACACAACTCCGATCCTTGAAACTCTTAATTTCTCATAAGGTTTAATACCTGACTCCCTAGGATGATTGCCATATGACTAAATACAAGTCCACAGCTGAAGTGATGAAAATTATCAGTGATAAAGATAAGATCAGAAACTTTGGCGTCATTGCACACGTGGACCACGGAAAAACAACAATGAGTGATAGTCTTTTGGCACACTCTGGAATTATCTCTCCATCCACTGCTGGAAGTGCATTGGCAATGGATTCTATGAAAGCAGAGCAAGAAAGAGGAATCACAATTGTTCAAGCTAATGTTACATTACACTATCAAGAAGACGACAATGATTATGTCGTCAACATGATTGATACTCCTGGACACGTAGACTTTTCCGGTCGTGTAATCAGAAGCCTTAGGGCAATTGATGGTGCAGTTGTAGTATGTGATGCAGTAGAAGGAATCATGACTCAGACTGAGACTGTGACTAGAATGTCTCTTGAAGAAAGGGTGAGACCTGTCTTGTATATCAATAAAATTGATCGTCTCATCAAAGAACTGAGATTAACTCCTGAAAAAATGCAAGAAACACTTGCAAGCGTTGTTGCAAACTTTAATGAATTAATCGATACTTATGCTGAAGAAGAGTACAGGGAAAAATGGAAAGTTTCCATACAAGATGGCAGTGTAACATTTGGTTCTGCAAAAGACAAATGGGCAATTAATGTCGATATAATGAAGAAAAAGGGTGTAACATTCAAAGATGTCATTGATGCATATTCAGATTCTGGCAAAGTTGAAGATCTGGTAGAAAAAGCACCTCTTGCGGAAGCTGTTCTTGGAATGGTTGTTAAACATCATCCTCCCCCACATACTGCCCAAAAATATAGAATTCCGAAAATCTGGAAGGGTGATCTAGACTCTGATACTGGTAAAGCACTTCTTGCATGTGATGATAATGGTCCTACAATTATGATGTGTGTAAACATGACAATTGATCCAGCTGCTGGCCCTGTTGCTATTGGAAGACTATTTTCAGGAAAAATTAAAGATGGGCAAACAATCAACATTATTGATACAAAACGTGAAGGACGTGTACAATCTGTAAACTTTTTCATGTCAAATATACGAGAACAAGTCGGTGAATTAGGTGCAGGAAATATCCCTGCGTTACTTGGTTTAACTGAAGTTCGTGCAGGACAAACTATTTCTACAGTAAAAGACATTCCTGTTTTTGAAGCATCAAAATATGTTTCTGAACCTGTTGTACAAATGGCAATTGAACCAAAACACCCAAAAGACTTGCCAAAACTTGTTGAAGTTTTACGAAAACTAACAATTGAAGATCCAAACCTTGTAATCAAAATTGATGAAGAGAGTGGTGAAACCATTATGGCTGGAATGGGTGTACTACACCTTGATGTTGCAGTTAACCTAATCAAGGATGCTAAAGTTGAGATTGTAACTTCTGAACCTTTAATCAATTACAGAGAAACAATTAACGGTGGATGTGAACCTGTCATGGCAAAATCCCCAAACCGTCACAACAAAATTTTCATGAAAGTAGAACCGCTAGAACCTGAAATTGCTGAGATGTGTAGAAATGGAACTCTCAGTGAGATGAAAGATAAAAAAGAGACTGCTCAGATATTGCGTGATAAAGGTTGGTCACCCGATGTTGCAAAGAAAGTTATGAAATTTGATTCTCGTGGGAACATTATGATAAACGGCACAAGAGGCGTTCAATTTGTAGATGAATCTACTGATTCGTTACTATCTGGATTTGATGAAGTAATGAGTGAAGGTGGTCTTACAAAAGAACAGGTAAGAAATTGTAAATTCACATTTACTCACTTTGTTCCTCATGAAGATACTGCTCATAGAGGCTTGTCACAAATTGGTCCTGCATCAAGACGTGCATGTCTTGCGGCATTTTTGTCCGCGGAGCCTGTATTACTAGAACCAATGCTTGCAATTGAAGTTCGTGTTCCAACTGATCTAATTGGAAATGTTTCATCTGTATTACAAGGAAAACGTGGTAAAGTCTTGGACATGCAACAAAAAGGTGCAACAAGTATTGTAATTGGCGAAGTCCCTGCAGTCGAGACATTTGATATTTCTGAGAAGATGAGAGGTCAAACAGCTGGAAAGGCAATGTGGAATACACACTTCAAAGCATGGACTCCTGTTCCAAAATCAATTACTGCAACTTTAACTGAAGATATTAGAAAAAGAAAGGGATTAAGTCCATCTCCTCCAGAAGCATCTGAATTCATCGACAGAGACTAATGGTTAAAATCGAAACCTTTGACGGAATTACTTTTTGGAAAAAGGCATATGCACATCAGCGTGGTAAGTTGTTAAAACGGGTACAAGTACCTGATGATCAGATTAAAATTTTAGTAAATAAACCATATCTGGAACTTCCAGCTCCTCTTCGATATGAAATTGAAACAAGTGGAATTAAAAAAACAGATTTAGGTTAAACTTAATCAATTATATAGAAAAAATATAATCATGAATTCTATATGAAAACTGGACTCTTCATAATCATTGTATTAGTATCTGGATGTTTTGCTGGTCTCATACATGGAGGAATTAATCTTGCAATTGTAGAACCATTCCTAGATCAAGCAATTGGAATTGAAAATCAAAATCTATTTGCAATGGGCGAAGAAAAAGACACTCCCGAATTTTGGGTTGAATACAATTCGTATCGTGTATGGCAAAAAGGTGGTCAAGTCTTAGCAGGTGCAATACTTGGGACCTCGATTGCAGCATTAGTTGGAATAGTATTTCTCTTCGTAAGGAAAACTCTGCCTCAGGGAAATAATGTCAAAAAGACATTAATTCTCTCAGGATTAATGTGGTTTACAATATTTGTAATCCCTTTTTTGAAATATCCTGCAAATCCTCCAACTGTTGGAGAAACTGAAACTGTAGTGGTGAGAGGAATTCTATTTCTCACATTCATTGCAATCTCTGGACTGAGTGCAGTTGCATTTTATCAAGTTTACAAGAGACTACAAAATAGAAAGATTCTTGCATTCGCTGGGTATGCAGTCTTCATCAGTATTGTATTTTTCATTATGCCTGAAAATCCTGATGAGGTTACGGCTCCTATAGAACTAGTTGATGGATTTAGAAGTGCATCCTTTGTGGCTGTATCTGTTTACTGGTTGACATTGGGATTAATTTTAGGTGGGTTTGTTGAAAAACTTCAAGAACGACTTAATCTGACACGATCGTGATCATAAAAGATGTACAAATATCTGGATCCTCAATAATTGTTTTCTTAAGGTGCTGAAAGACATATGATTGTAAAATCCATCTAATCAGCATATCCATAAATTATCTAAAATCATACTAGAAATAATGAAGGCGATATGGAATGATACTGTAATCGCAGAAAGTCAGAATACGGTTGTAGTTGAAGGGAATCACTATTTCCCGCAGGAATCAATAAAAAATGAATTTTTCAAAAAAACTGACACAAGTACATCCTGTCCATGGAAAGGAATGGCAAAATACTATTCTGTCACCGTTAATGGAAAAACAAATACTGATTGTGCATGGTATTATCCTCTTCCAAGTAAAGAAGCTGAAAAAATTAAAGGCATGATAGCTTTTTGGAATGGCATCCAAGTAATCTAAATAGTAGTTTGTGTTATATTTCCTATGGTTGGTCCGCAAGATGGAGGTTTTGGCTTTGATCAGTCAAAAAAATATACAACTGTGGATAATTTAGAAAAAATTTGTGTTCAATGTCAAGCAGGGCAACACAAAAAATGCCTCTTCAAATCAAAAGAACAATCAAGTTGTGATTGTGAACATTGCTTGATCTTTGGATGAGGTACTCTTTTAATCATAGATAAAAATTACTTTCTATACGATGGAAAAAACACCTGAGGAATCCAAGGCTGAAGTTATAATCCGAATGTTTCCTTCTGATGCAAATCCTGCTGGGAATGTTTTTGGTGGTGCAATCTTAAAGCATATTGATATGGTCGCGGGAATTGTCGCTCAACGTCACAGTCAGACAAATGCAGTAACTGTAAGTATGGATAAGATTAGTTTTCTCAAGCCTGTATTTGTTGGAAATGTTTTGTTTGTAACCGCAAGGGTGAATTATGTTCAAAAATCATCATTGGAAATTGAAGTAAATGTTGAGGCGGAAGACATTGCAAAAGGAACTCGTGTACCTACAGGTAATGCATTTGTAACATTTGTTGCATTGGATGCAAATGGAAAACCATCTCCTGTACCACAACTTCGTATCGAAACCCCTGAAGATCAAAAACGTTTTGAAGAAGGAAAACTTCGTATGGAAAGACGATTAAAAGAACGAGAGAACTAACATTCACTTTAAGTAATTACTATCAAAATTTTATGTAATTGTTACAAAACTTATAGATATTCTGTACTATGACTGAATTATTATGGTAAAAAGCAATTATGAGATTCTTAGTGTGCCTGAAGGTGCATCAAGAAATGAAATTCGTAGTGCATTTCGAAGTCTTGCATTAAAACATCATGCAGACAGAGGTGGCCATGATGAAGAATTTATTGTAATTAAACAGGCGTTTGAGGATCTAAAAGTAGGAAAAAAATATCCTGATTCTCTTAATGAGAAACAACGCAAGTCAAAATTTTTCTGGGGTACTGATGAAGAAGAGCGTTTACGTCATAACACTTTGCTGTCTAATGACGTAGCGCAAGAAATCAAAGTTGCACAAGAATGGATTGATGCATTAAGTAGAACAAATGCAACTGGAATTAGATTATTTGGATCAAAAGAATTGGGGCAAATAGAAATCGAAAGAAAACCAACTAGTGCTCTTTCTATCAAGGGAAAATTTTGGGCTGGAAAAATATCTCATTCAAATCACATATTCATGTGGGGTAGTATGACAAGCCCATACTTTTCAGATAATGAAGACTCGAAAACTCTAATTCATCTTACAAATGGAACTTTCAAACTTATGGAGCCCTTAGAAAATGGATACAATATTGAAAATGGCTCTCACATCATAGTGGATAATGGTGACATTATCTGTGGTAATGTAAATGGAATACGACAACAAGTCCCACATCCAATGGGCCGTGTTGGTATGTCTCTGACAAAAGAACACTTTACTAAACTAGAAGCGCCAAAAGGAAAAATCATTGCAGGTGATGTGCGTGAAACAGTGTTATTGGATGCTGAGGAAGTTTTAGTATTAAATCTCGTTGACAATGTAATCATAAAAGGTAAGAAAATTTTTGTCTTTGGTCCGAAAGTTAGCTATGATGTATTTTTTGAATTAAAGAAAGGCGGGGTGATTCGCTTCTATGATAAAGGCTCTGGATTTGACATTAGTGATGACGCTATACTAAAACTTGAAAATGGCAAAGAATTCTTCTTAGATGATCTAAAAACTAAAAAACTTATTGGATTTGGCGGTCGAGATATGACGTATGAATTTTTAGATAATCTTGAAGAAAGTAGTGGCGCACTTGCATCTAATTGGGTCTCCAAATTGTCAGGTATGTTTAAGAAAAAATAACTACTTTTTAATTCCCAGTGCTCTATTTTTTAATCTTAGTTGGGTGCTTCTGCATTTTCGGCATCTTGTAGCACTCATATCTAATCTTGCACCACATGAAATACAAATTTTCATATGAAGTCTTGCTTTTTGTGCAATCTGTTTTTTTAGTGGATCCGCAACTGGCATAGTAATTCCTCAAAAATCTGTTATTTATTCTATTAGCTATTCATTTTTCCTGCTAGGAGCACTGCAACCTCTCCTGGTCTCTTGGCAACTGGAATGTTTGCCTTTGCAAACATGGAAATCTTTGATTCTGCTGAACCATATGTTCCCATGACTATTGCTCCTGCATGTCCCATCCGTTTCTCTTTAGGTGCTTGTCGCCCTGCGATATATCCAACAATTGGTTTCTTGAAACCTATGTCGATGATATGCTGAGCTAAAATCTCTTCGGAATCTCCTCCAATCTCTCCAACTATGACCATACCTTCAAGTTCTGGATCATCTTTTACCATATCAAATGCATCAATCATTCTTGTTCCGTTAACTGGATCTCCTCCTATTCCTATTGTAATATTCTGACCAAAACCTGCACTCGTCAAATTATTTGAAATCTCATAAAGTAAGGTGCCACTCTTTGACAAGACTGCAACTTTTCCAAATGAAAATGGACTTGCAGGCATAATCCCTACTTTAATTAATCCTGGAACAATGACTCCTGGTGTATTTGGTCCAATCATGATTGCGTCATTTTGTTTTGCTAGTTCTATTGTTTCCATTGCATCTCTAATTGGGACGTGTTCTGGAATTGCAACTAGTAGTTTAATTCCTGATTCTAAAGCATCTTTTGCTGCTCCAAGGAAAAACTTTGCTGGAACAAATAATATTGAAATTTTTGCCCCTGTTGCCTCAACTGCATCTCTAACTGAGTCATAAATTGGAATTTTATCTTCAAATTTTTGCCCTGCTTTTCCAGGTGTAACTCCTGCAACAATGTTTGTACCATACTCTAACATTAATTTTGTATGTGTTGATCCATATTTTCCAGTAATTCCTTGTACAATCACTGGTTGTCTTTGATAATTTCCATCTGCATCTTTTTGCCCACGAAGAATTTCATAAATGTCTGTCATTTGTTTGTCTCCATCACCACTTCATTAATTGCTTCTTCAATTGAATCAAACATCTTAGTTTTTGTATCTTTTAACATTTCTTTTGCTTTGTCTGATTCAGTTCCCATAAGTCTTGCAAAAACTGGAATATCAATTAAATTATTCTCATATGCTTGAATGAACGCAGATGCAACAGTGGTAGTCTTCACAATTCCTCCATAAAGATTCACCAAAATTCCTTTCACTCTTTTCATTTTACTAATCAGTGTTAATGCTTCATAAACAGATTCTGTTGTTGCCCCGCCGCCTACATCAAGAAATGTTGCAGGTTTTCCGCCATTGTCTGTAACAAGGTCGAATGTTGACATCACTAATCCTGCACCATTGCCAATTACTGCAATGTTTCCATCAAGCTCAACAAGTGAAAATCCACTCGCTTCTGCTTGTTCCTCTAATTCTGATTTTTCCTGATATTTTTGTAATTCATCATGTCTAAAGTTTGAATTATCATCTGTCATTACTTTTCCATCCAATGCCATTAATGTCCCATCTTTTAGAATTGCAAGTGGATTGATTTCTGCTAACTCTGCTTCTTTTTCAATGGTTAACCTTGATAATTTTTGTAACATTTCAACAAATTGCTCCTCTTGTGAATCTTTTAATCCAATCTCATTTGCAACTTGTTTTGCTGTCTCAGTATCGACATCGCCTAATCCTACTTCACGAATAGTCTGATTTTTGACTGATTCAATCTCAACTCCTCCTTCTGATGAAGCTATGATTGTATAGCATCTTTTACTTCTATTGAGAAATAGAGATAGATACAATTCTTTTTCAATATCTGCCATCTTTTCAAGCAAAATTGCACGAGTTTTCTCCCCTTTGATTGACATGTCTAGCAATTGTGGATATTTGAGCTCAAATTCATCGTCACTATTGCATTTCTGAATTCCTCCTGCTTTACCTCGACCTCCAACAGGAACCTGAACTTTGATGACAAATGGATACCCCAATTCTTTTGCATCTTTTCTCCCTTTTTCAATGTCTTTTGAGGAGATGCTAGGTGGAGTTCGAATACCAAATTCTTTGAAAAGTTCTTTCGCCTGATACTCTAAAAGTCGCATAAATTTTGTCTAAAAATGGACTTTATATTCTGTTAGCTCTCAAATTTGTCTTCTAACAAATCTACCACTTGTCCAAAAAGATCTTTACTCTTTTTTAAGAGTCGGTCTGGAAATTCTTTTGTTGAAAACACAATTTGCTGTTTAATTTCTGGAATTACCATTCCCCCTGAAACAATTACTTGTTCAATCACATGTTCTTGAGTTAAGGTACAAACAATTTCTTCAAAAACATCCTCTTTTTCTTCTAATGTTTCTCTATACAAAACGATTGGTGTGTTTGTTTGGCTGATGAAATTTGTAGCCTTTGACAATAATTCTTGTAATTGGTGTATTGACCATGTATCGAGACTAATCTGTTTGACCATGCCATAATATAGCGAATTTATTATTTAACCCCAGCAGGTATTTGTTAATTCGACAAATAGTCAAGCTTTTGTGAAATCACTCGACTGCGATCCTTACTTTGAGACCATCAATGTCATCATCTTTGTAATTTTCACACGTTTTTGTGAAATCTACCTTTTTGACTCTCACTAAAAATGCAATATCTTCTGTTTTGTCTTTAATCAAATTAAGCGAATCTTGATCTAATTCCAAAATCGATGCTTTCTCTAAAATATCTGTAGGATTGTACCCTTTCTCTTTTCTCAAAGTTTGAATACGTCTCGCTAAATCTTTAATCAATCCTTTTGCCATCATCTCATCATCTCTTTCTAATGAAATGATAACTATCAGATTCTGTCTCTTTGCAAATTGATATTTTTCATTAACTCCAAAATCAACTACAAAGTCATCTTTATCTAATGTGATTGAGTTTTCTCCAATTTGGAATGTGTATGAGCCTTTTTTCTTTAATTCGTCGATAATTGATTCAGGATCTGTTTCTGAAAACATCTTCAATAATTTCCCCATGTCTTGTTTTGCTTTTGGACCTATTGCGCTTCGTTCTAGTTCTATTTTCGGCACTGCTGGTAATCCTTTCTGTTTTAATTCTAGATACTGTTTCATTCCTTCTGAATTGTCAATTTCAAAAATCTCATAATTTTGTATATTCATTTGTGATTTTACGAGTTCGGAAAGTGACTCTAAAACTTCCTTTTCGCCTATGTTAACGCAAATTAATGCTTGATTTAGTGGCCATCTTCTTTTCAATTTTGCTTTCATTCTTGCAGCTGACGTAACAGATACTACCTCTTTTAACAAATCAAATGATGTCTCAACTTTCTCATCAATTAATGATGGATCGATCTTAGGCCATGATTCAAGCAGAATATTTTCTTTTTCAGCAAATATTGTTTCATACAAGTATTGAGATGTAAATGGTACAAATGGGTGTATCAAAATGTCAATAGTTTTGAGTGTCTTTGCAAGAATTGCATAAATCGTAAATCGTCTATCTCTTTTTGAATCGTCTTCATCCCATAACTCTGATTTTGTAATTGGAATGTAAATTTGACTAAGGGAATTTATTAAAAAGTCTTCTATGGCTTTTGCAGATTCATGAAATCTACATGAGTTGTTTGTTTCGGTAGTTCGTTCTATCATTCTTTGAAGTTTTGATAATAGCCAAACATCAGGTGGTGTTAACAATTCTTTTTTCTTAGCCCATTCAATAGATGATTCTTTTAAATTGAATTTGTCATATTCACTATTTTGTTTGTAAAATGTGTGCAAGTGATATAATGTACTGATAACTTGATATGGTCTTGACATTAGTTCTTTCGTGCTAAAGTTTAATGGTTCAATTGGACTTGCCTTCCACATGAAATAAAATCTTACAAGATCTACTGGATATTTTTCTAAAAGTTCTTTTGCTTCCAAAACATTTCCTTTACTTTTACTCATTTTGTTTCCATTTTCATCTAAAACATGTCCTTGAAACAAAAATGATTTGTAAGGTGAAACAGGTGAGTTGTTGTATATGACATTTTCAATTAACAATGTATATGCCCATCCTCTAGTCTGGTCGATACCTTCTGTGAAAAATGGTGCTGGAATCTTCTCTTGATATGTGGATTTGTCTAAAGATGCAATTGGAGCCGCACCGCTGTTGTGCCATGTATCCAGTACAAACTCTTCTCGTTGCATTGTAGAATTGCATTTCTTACATCTGACTTTGATTTTATCGATCCATGGTCTATGCAATTCGAAATTCTCCCCATCAGGTAATTCAATTGCAGAATCAACAATCTCTTTTCTTGAAAATAATCTCTCCATATTTCCACATTCATCACACTTCCAAATTGGTATTGGACATCCCCAAAACCTTTCTCGTGATATACACCATGGGTGTTTTTCTTTGATAATCTCTAAGAATCTGTTCTTTGGTTGATCAAAAAAGTATTCTACGTCTTCTGCTGCCTTGATTGCTTTGTCTCCAAGCTTGTCAAGCATGTAAAAATATTCTCTACGTGCAAGCCATATCAAGCCATGGTTACAACGCCAACATAATGGATATTTGTGTTTGATCTTTCCAATTCTCACTAGTGCGTTTCTGTCTTTTACAGATTGGACGAGTTTCTCATCTGCATCTCTAACAAAAAGCCCTGCATATTTTCCGGCATCTTCGGTAAATTTCACCTGATCATCAATAGGACAGAAAATTGTTACGCCTCGTTTCATTGCAATATTATTATCTTCTTCACCATTTGCTGGTGACAAGTGAACCAATCCACTTCCTGCATTCACATCAACAAAATCTTCTGCAACTGTCACATGATAGTTATCCTGTTCTGCAATTTCGGCAAGTTTTGGAATCTCATCTAAGAGTGGGTGGATATACTTTTTGCCTTCCATCTCTGTCCCCAAAAATGTCCTCTCAATTTTATAATTCTCAATTTTTACTTCAGACATGAATTCTTCTAAACGTGTTTTTCCAACAACCCATGTTTCTTCTTCAACTAGAACCTCCACATATTCTTCTTTTGGATTAACTCCTACCATTGCATCTGTTACAAGTGTAAACGGCATTGTAGTCCAAACAATCAAAAATTTCTCTTCTTCTGCAAGTTTGACTTTGTAATATAATGATGGGTCTTTGACCATGTCATATCCCTGATTTACTTCAGAATGACTTAGTGATGTCTGACAACTTGGACAATATGCAACAACTCTAAATCCTTCTGTCATAATGCCATTTTCAAATGCTTTTTTCATTAATTCCCATTCTTTTTCAATAAATTCATCTTTGTATGTCCAATACGCATTTTCTTGATTAAATGACATGCCTATCAATTCATCAGCTTCTACCCATTTTGCATGATATTTCTGTACAATATTCTTACACTCTGCAACTAATTTCTCGATATCTTCTGACGATGTAATGTCGCTTTTTCCATTTTCAATTCCTAATTCTTTTTCAGCCTGTAATTCTACGGGCAATCCCTGTGTATCCCATCCTGCATTAAAGATGACATTGTTTCCAGACAAAACGTTATATCTATACCATAGATCTTTGAAGACCCTGCCTCTAAGATGGCCTGCATGTGGAATTCCATTCATCGTTGGTGGTCCTTCGATAAACATTATCTCATTTTTTTTACTTTCATCTTCTTGAACCAGTCTCGAGATATCTTTCCCTTTCAAATTATCTTGAACAATTTTCTCAATTTGTTTGATATCAAAATTCTCTATCAGTTCCATCTATCGTTTGAATCTGCTTTTCCTATAAAATGTCTTTGAGGAATATATAGTAGAATTTAGTTGAATAATTGTTGGTTAATGTCTTAGTTGTAGGTTCTGGAGGACGTGAACACGCATTGTCATGGAAATTATCAGACTCTGACCAAGTTGAACAGGTATTCTCTGCACCTGGAAATGGTGGAACCTCTCATAATGTTGATATTGCTATTGATGACATTGATGGATTAGCAAAATTTGCTCAGGAGAAAAATTGTTTTACCGTGGTTGGACCTGAGGCTCCCCTTGCTGCAGGAATTGTAGATGCATTTATTGCAAAAAAATTGCCCGTCTTTGGTCCATCTCAAAATGCTGCACAACTTGAATCTAGTAAAATTTGGGCAAAGGAATTCATGAAACGAAATTCAATCCCAACTGCAGATTTTGAAATATTTGATGATGCACAAAAAGCAAAAGATTTTGTAAAATCATATGACAAGCCAGTTGTAATTAAGGCGGATGGATTAGCTGCGGGAAAAGGTGTCATTGTTTGTGACAATAAAGATGAAGCAAATGACGCAATTGATATCATTTTGACAAAAAAATCCTTTGGAGAAGCAGGCTCAAAAATTATTGTTGAAGAAAGAATTGATGGAATTGAAGCATCTTACATTGCGTTATGTGATGGAAATCTAGGAATCCCGATGGCGACAAGTCAGGATCATAAGAGAATCTTTGATAATGATAAGGGGCCTAACACTGGAGGGATGGGTGCATATTCACCTACGCCTGTTATTAATGAGAAACTTGCATCTGAAATACAAGAAAAAATAATTGATAAGACAATCGATGCAATGCATCAGGAAGGAATTGACTTTAGAGGATTTCTATATGCTGGAATAATGATTAAGGACGGCAATCCATATGTTCTTGAATATAATGTTCGAATGGGTGATCCTGAATGCCAGCCAATCCTAATGCGTCTTGATTCTGATTTGTATGATTATCTCCGTGCATCATCTGAAGGAAAATTAAATGAGTTACAAGAAATCTCTTGGAAAAATGAATATTCTGTTTGTGTTGTTTTAGCATCCAAAGGATATCCTGAATCATATCCTAAAGGTGATACAATCACTGGTTTTGATGAAATTCCATCAAATTCCTTTGTTTTTCATGCTGGAACAAAAAAACAAGATGATCATATCATATCTGATGGTGGACGTGTTCTTGGTGTCACTGCATTAGGTTCAACTTTACAGGATGCGATTGATAATGCATATGCTTCATGTGATAAAATTTGTTGGGATAACAAGTATCAACGAAATGATATAGGAAAAAAAGGTCTTTCTAAATTATGATGTTTTAATAACATCTTTTTCTGTAACAATCCAATCCATCTTTACATCATTTTCTGAATATGGGATTGTTTTTACAATCTGTTTAGAATATGCAAGTGCAATCTTAATCGAATTCTTTTTCTCAAGATATTTGTCATAAAACCCAACTCCATATCCAATCCTGTTACCATCATTGTCTAATCCTACACATGGAACTAGAATTACATCTTGATCTTCTTGAATTGGTGCATTATCTTTTGGTTCAGATATGTCAAATTCACCTTTTTCTAGCTTGGATAAACTTTCAATTTTTCTAAATGACATAGTCTCTTGTGATATTTTAGGTAATGAAACAATCTTTTTTTCAGATAGAAGGTGATTGATTAATTCAATAGTCTGTACCTCACTTCCAATTGAATAATAACATCCAATTGATTCTGCTTCTGAAATTATCTTTGTTTTTATTAATTTTGATAGAATTCTCTTACTATGTATCTCCATCAAATCATATGATGTGGAATCTCTCTTCTCTAAAAGGTGCTTACGTAAAGCAGCTTTTTCAGGATTTGATGTCAATTCCTTTTGATAATGCAGCTGCAGTGATGGTATTTTTCAAAAGCATGGCAACTGTCATTGGTCCTACGCCTCCTGGAACAGGTGATGCAAATGAAGCCTTTTCAATAATCTCTGAAAAATCTGTATCGCCTACTAATTTGCCTTCATATCTTGTAGTTGCAACATCAATTACCACGGCTCCATCTTTTATCATATCTGATGTAAGCTTGAAATTCTCACGATTTCCAACTCCCGTTATTATAATGTCCGAGTCTAAGCAAATTTTCTCTAGATCTTTTGTTTTTGAATGACAAGTTGTTACAGTTGCATTATTTTGTAGTAATAGATGATAAAGCGGTTTACCAACCAAATTACTTCTGTTTATGATAACTGCGCTTTTTCCTTCCAATTCTATATTGTAATGTCTAAACATCTCAATAATTCCTGAAGGCGTACATGCAACCAAAATTGCTTTTCCTATTACTAAGAGTCCAACATTTGATGGTGTTAACCCATCAACATCTTTTTCAGGTAAAATCTGCGTAGTGGTGTCAAATTCATTCAGATGTGTTGGAAGTGGTAACTGTACTAAAATACCATGAATCATTTCATCTTGATTTAGTCTTTCAATTAATTGATTTAGTTCTTCTTGGGTTATGTCTGCTGATGGTGTATAGTCTTTTGTAATTATTCCAACTTCTTCACAAGCTCTATGTTTGTTTTTTACATAAGTTGCAGAAGCTGGATTATCTCCTACGAGTATTGTTGCAAGACACGGATTGACCCCTTTTGATTTTAAATCTTGTACAATCCCTGCAACTTGGGATTTGATATTTTTTGCCACCTCTAATCCATCAATTTTAACTCCTGTCAATGTTGGTAACTTCACAAAGCGAGTAATAAATCATTGAAAATCATAGAAAAGAAATTATTGGGTTAACTAAAACTAATGTTATGTTCGTTGCAATTGTAGATGTTAGTCTAAAAGAAGAGAAAATCTCTGAATTTAAGACTTGGATTTCTGGATCAAATAAAACACTATCAAAATTTGATGGATTTGTTTCACGACGTCTTCTTGAAGGTGAAGATGGTTCCAAAAGAATAATGGTCGAATTTGAAAATATTGAGTTGTTTAGAAAAATGCATCAAAGCCCTGAACATGAGAGTTTTCATAATGAATTGGGAAATTTTATGGAAAAACCACCTCAACGTAAATTCTATCATGTAGTTGCCGAATAAAATGAAATTTGAATATAACACACTTGATTATGTTCGTAAAATAGATAATGGTGACTCATATTTCCACACTTTTCTAAATAGAAGAACTCTTGCTGCAGGAATTTTAATCTTAAAACCTGATGAAGAAGATACGCAACTTCCTCATGATTCTGATGAAATGTACTATATTTTAGAAGGGGATGGATTTCTGAAAATTAAAAATAAGAATTATTCCTTAAAAAAAGGAAAAGCATTCTTTGTACCAAAAAATACAGAACATTATTTTTTTGGAAACAAGAAAAAATTAAGCGTTCTTTATTTTTTTGGCGGACCTGATGATTAATTTTGAATCTTCACTCTTTTTCCCTTGATTAAGATCTTCTTTCTAGCAAAAAGATCAACTGCCTTTGGATAAATCTGATGTTCTTTTGCAAGAATCTTCTTTGACAGTGTTTTCTCTGTATCTTTATTGCTTACTTTGACAATATCTTGTAAAATTATTGGTCCTGTATCCACACCTTCATCAACAAAATGAACCGTACATCCCGAAAATTTAGCTCCAAACTCAATTGCCTGTTTTTGTGCATCTAGACCTGGAAATGCTGGAAGGATTGCAGGATGAATGTTTAAAATTTTATTTCTATATTCTTTAATGAAATATGGACTAATAATTCTCATAAATCCTGCTAAACATACCAGTCCATTTGTGGGTGTAACCTTGTATTTTTTTAAAACGGAGATAATTTCTTTATCATATTGTTGTCTTTTGCCTTTGTATTTGGCACTATCAATTATCTCAGTTTGAACTCCAAGTTTTTTTGCAATCGCCAATCCTTTTGCATTTGGTTTGTTTGAAATAACTACTGCTGGATCTATTGGAATCTTTTGTTTTTTTATTGCCTTGAGGATTGATTCCATATTACTCCCTCTTCCAGAAATTAGAATTCCTAAGTGCAGCAATAATTGTATTCTATTTCTCATGAAAATAAAGCATTGGATTGAAGTAAACACGCCGAAAGAAAGCTTATCTGATAAAGAATTTTTTGGTTATTATGGGAATACTATCAAAACTTATCATATTGGCAGGTGTGTTTGTTCTCGCCTATGGCATATTTTCAATGGTTGGTGTCTAATAATGCAAGTTTTTTCTATAAATAGAACTTGAATTGTTTATTTGTTAATATTTTGTGAAACTTGTAATTTATAATCAAAACTTTATGATGTAAAGTGTTGAGAAACATTCGACTGACAAAAAATGGCATTGAATGTACAAATTCTACTTCTACTGTATATCTAGATCCAAAAAAAATTCAAAACGAAGGTGTACATTTTGTTTCACATGCTCATATTGATCATCTTCCAAATGGTGGTGATGGTTCCATCTTATCTTCTACTGAAACCAATAAAATTGCAGAATTACGAGGCTTCGCACTCAAAAACTCTGTTTCCACACTAGAAAATTTTACTCTTATAGACAGCGGTCATATTTTTGGTTCCAAGGGGCTTCTCTTTGATGATATATTTTACACTGGAGATATATCCACACGAGACCGTGGTTTTCTAAAAGGTGCAAAAATTCCTAAATGTAAAACTCTGATTACTGAATGTACATTTGGGCTGCCTGAATTTGTTTTTCCTTCTGTTACTGAGATTGTTAAACAAGTAAATGAAATAATTGCTAATTTGTATTCTAAAGGAAAACCTGTACTTCTCCTTGGATATGAACTAGGAAAAGCACAAACACTTTCTCAGTTATTTGGTGACTGGGATCCAATCTATTATCATGACTCTGTAAAAAAGATGAATGACTTGCATCGCTCAATGGGTGTTCCACTAAAAGACTCTATAGGCCATACCGAAGCTGAATCACAAGGACTTTTAGATAAAAAACCTTGGGTGATGATTGCACCAATGATGAGTGCAAAAAATAATTTTATCAAACACATGAAATCAAAATATGATGCCATAACAATTGGATTTAGTGGATGGGCAAATTCAAAGAAATTTGGCTTCTCAAGAGGAACTGATTATTCTATGCCTCTAAGTGATCATTGTGATTATAATGAATTACATGATTTAGTGAAAGAGTCTGGGGCTGAAAAAATTTACACTATACATGGCTTTGTTGATGAATTTGCTATGGATTTGAACAAATTAGGATTTTCTGCTCAGCCATTACGTGAAATCTCTTTGGATAATTTTTGTTAATCGAATTTTTACAACAATTATGATTATCTTGAAAAAAATACCACTATTTATGGAAATCTAGCAAACTGCTTCTCTAATTGTTTGTCCTGGGAAATTTTTATCAAACCACTCTTTGTATTTTGGCTCATTGTCGTATCTATCTTGATAATGTTTCAAATCCTTTCCAGGTGCGGGGAAATTAGGAACTTTGGTAGATGAAACTAATACTGCTTCACTTTGACATGTTAGTCTCTCTTCTACTTGTATATTTGATGAAAACAAATCTGAACTACTGCCCATGTATGCTGCACCTCCACCAATTATGATTATTGCAATTATTCCTATGATAATCCCTGTTGCTTTTCCTTTACTTGATTTTTTTACACTGGTGCGGTCTGCCTCTACGTGTTCTATGAATTTCTCTTGTATGGTTGGCTCTTTTGATGTAAATTCTTCTTTTTTTCTTGGTTGTGGCTCAGTTGCTTTTAGCCCACATTCAGTACAAACTTGATTATTATCTAAAATTTTTGCCCCACACCCATTACACAATTTTGAAGATTCTTCTGACGAATCTGTAATTCTGCTTGGCTTAACGTATGGTTTATTTGATGTTGCTTTTACCTCTGTAATCTTAAATGATGATTCCGTCGTCTTTCTAATTCTAGGAAAATTACTTGGTTGTCTTTCTGATGCTTTCATCTTGCTTGTCATTTGTCTATGCCTTGGAGTCAAATACTGCTCAACTAATGCATCAACATATTTTCTATCTTGCATTGAAATCATACTCCTTTTTTGAAATGATTCGATAATCTGCTTTAACCTGTCTGGATTTCCTTTTCCTATCTCTAGGAGTTTTAATGCGTCGTCGATAGTTGAATCTGACATGTAATTAATGCTGCATTGAAATGTTTATAAAAATTGGTACTGACTTACCACTCTTCATCCGTTTTCAGTATTGGTTTGTCATTCTCCATGGCAAATCCCATGATTTCCAATGTATCTTGTGCTGTTTTTGAATTTCTAATTAAGATGTTCTCTGCAAGTTCAATTCGTTTCTGTTTTGACATATTTTGCCCAATTTTGTATTTTCCATTAATCTCGTTAGGTATAATCTTGATTACGGCTACTTCATCAAGAACTTGCATATCTTCCCTCATAGGCTCATATTTGCCCTCTGGTTGGTATTTTTTCATCAGTGCATTTAGTGCAAGAACCTTCTCTGATGAGTCACTGACTATTCCAGCTTCTCCTTTTATTACTACGCTGATGTATAATGTATCTGCTAATGATGCATCATTAGGGTCAAAAAAATATGATGGCAGAAACTCTAAATTTCTATCTACTTCAAATCCTACTTTGGAATTTCGTTTAATATTATCTAGTTTTTCGCCTCTTATGTGAGAATGCATGTATATCATTTCATTGATTGAAACAAAATTCATAGGAATAATTTGTGGATATCCATTTTCATCTATGCTGGAAACTCTTCCCGTTTGCTCTTCATTTAAAAATTGAACAATCTTATCTTTAGACTTTATAACTAATTTTCCTAATAGCTGCATGTGCTTAGAATTTTCTTATCAGTTAAATTATTTATCTTGATCTTTAAAGTATGGAATAACTTTGCTAGCAAACTTATCAATAGATCCAAAGTAATTTGAACCCCAGAATCTTACTACAAAATGATTTACTCCCGCTTTAAGGAATTTCTCAAATACTTCGATTACATCGTCTGGTGTACCAACTCCTGTTGATGATCTTGCAATCTTGTCTGGAATTGTTGTTGCGGCCTCTCTCATCTTTACAATCCAGTCTTGGTTAGACATTGAGTATTCTGTAAAGTACTTTTTAAAATCAAATCCTTCTATTTCTTTCAATTCGTGAACTCTAAGAATCTCTGGTTTAAACAAACTAACTTTGACTGCCTCTTTCATCTTGGCCCATGATGTTTCTGCATCCTCTGAAAAGTATACGTCAATATCTAACGCCATTTGGAAATCTTGTTTTTCTTCTTCTGTTCTTTCATTCTCGTTCATTGAACTCATAATCTGATCTTTATGATCTTCAAATAATTCAGGCGTATATCCAATTGGCAACCACCCATCTCCATACTTACCTGTCATCGCAAGTGTACGTTTTCCACCTGATGCCATGTAAATTGGAACATGTGGCTGTCTTACTGATTTTGCTTGTAGACATGCTTCTGTTAACTGATAATACTTTCCTTCCCAGGTTTTTCTGTTATCTGGGTCTGAATCGTAAAGTTGTTTTATGACTTGTAATTGTTCTTCAAATTTTGATACTGGTTTGTCAAATGGAATGTTGAATTCTTTTAGATTCTGTGCTTCTCCTGCACCGATTCCTAATGTTCCTCTTCCTTTTGATAATCTATCTAGTGTAATTGATGCTAGGGCAATGTTTGATGGATGTCTTCTTAATGCATCTGTCACACATGTTCCTAATTCCACATTGTTTGTCACTGCTGCAATTCCTGCAAGCATAACCCATGGATCATTGACAATTGCTTTACTCCATTGTGGAACATTTGAATGATCCATATACCAAATCGAATGGTATCCTGTTTTGTCTGCTAGACTACACGCTGTTAAAATTTGATCTTCAGTTAATCCTAATCTTGCAACATTTAATCCATTTTGAATTCCAAATTTGAGCATTTTACCTGTAAGTATACAAAATTGGTTGTTAATAAAGCATAGCGGTTTTGATTGTCGTTAGAAAATAAAATATAAAAAAGAAATGATGGTTAGAGATTTCCGGCTTTAATATCATTAAGACATTTCACAACATCTTCTTTTGAAATTGGAATTGGATTTGGATCCAAATGACCTTTATCTGTCATTACAACATCTGCTGCTTGATCAACGTCAGCTTTAAGGTCCAATTTATCAAATCCCATCTTCTCGATAATTTCTTTGAATCTATCGTAAAATATTGATTTGTTATGTTTGTGAGCCACTGTGGTACATGATGAAAGTGAATAACCATGTGGCACACCTTCATTTGAAAAGACATATGATAATGCATGTCCTAATGTAGTTGAACAGTTTCCGAAGCCCATTCCCGATAACATTGAGCCATATGGATAATTCTCTGGTTTGTCATTCATGATTGCATCATGCAATACGTCGAATGCTTGTTTACACAATGTTTTGGTAAGGTCATTTCCAAGTTTACTATCATAACCCTCTGTTGCTTGTGCACATGCATCACATACTGAACTTTTGATAACTTGATCTGGTGTTCCATTCATAAAGTATGAATCAATTACTGCTCTATCTGCAAGGAATCTATCCTCTCTGAGTAATTTCTTTTTTCCATCAAACTTTAGAACACAATATGTTGTCATCTCTGCACCCGTTCCAAATGTTGTAGGAATTAGAATTTTTTCTACACCCATTTCTGATGCTGCATACTTTACAACATCCATTGAACTTCCTCCTCCTAATCCAATCATTGCACTAATGTTTTTAGATTTGTATTCATCAATTACCTTATTGACCATTTCAATTGATGGTTCTGGTTGGACTTTGTCAAACAACAAGTAATCTTGTATGCCCATTTTTCCTAACCATTTGTCAGATAATTCTGGAGGAACAGTTGTTACTACCAGAGCATTCTTTGGATATTCAGCTTGTGATAATGCATCTTCCCCAAATTGAATTACTTTGGGAATTCTTACTGTATCCATAAGTCATGTAGAATAACTATTCTTTTTATACCTTCCAATATCAAAAACTTAAGTTATTTTCATGTTACATTAGTTAATTGATCAAAAATCCTTCAAAATTAACTTTGAATAGTGATTCTAAAGCAATTCTCTCAATACTAAACGAAGGTCTTGAGATATCTAACCCCTCTCTTCATCTTAAAAAACACATTTTGAAAAACAAAATTCAATTTAACTCATCTCAAATAGATCTAAAAAAATACAATCATCTGTTTTTGGTTGCTATTGGAAAATCTGCTGGCACAATGGCAGAATTCATCTCTAAAAAAATAGATTTCAAAAAGGGAATAATTGTAGTGCCAAAAGGTGTCATTCCAAAAATAAAAAAATCTACATTTGAAATTATAAATGCTGGTCATCCACTTCCAAACCAAAATAGTTTCAAAGCTGGTAAAAATTTGGTCTCATTTTTGAAGCAAACTACAAAAAATGACTTTGTAGTATTTCTGATATCTGGTGGTGGTTCTGCATTGTCTATTTATCCTAATTCAATATCTTTACAAGATAAAATACTTGTAAATGAAAAACTAATCCAATCTGGGGCTAACATTAACGAAATTGCATGTATTCGTAAGCATCTGTCACTGATTAAAGGAGGGCGCCTGATTCAAAATATGAATTGCACTGGAATATCATTTCTTATTTCTGATGTAATTGGAGATGACATTGGCTCAATCTCTTCAGGAATAACTTATTGTGATGAATCATTTTTCCGAGATGCAATCAAAATTGTTAAAAAATTCTCACTTGAAAGAAAACTTCCAAAATCTGCATTGTCTGTTTTAAAATCTGGCTTGAATGGAAAAATCCCTGAAACACCAAAAAAACCTAAAATTAAAAATTTTATAATTTTAAACAACCACATCTGTCTTTCCCATATGAAAAAAAAATCTAAAAAATTAGGATACACAACAAGTATAATTCCAAATATTATTGGTAATCTTAACCAAGTTACAAATACTATTGCAAATGTTGCATTAACTTCAAAAAATCGCTGCATAGTTTTTGGCGGAGAGCCTACTGTTCATGTAACTGGTAAAGGAAAAGGTGGACGTAATCAGGAACTTGTTTTACGTTTGTATGAAAAATTAAAACACAACAAACACAATTTTACAATTGCATCTATTGGAACTGATGGTATTGATGGAAATACAAAATTTGCAGGTGCTATGTTTTCTACAGAGTATGAATACAATGGTAAATCATATCTGAAAAATAATGATTCGTCATCATTTTTTAAAAAATTTGGTGGACTAATTAAAACTGGCATCACTCAAAATAATGTAAATGATATTGGTGTAATTATCAGACATATCCTGTAGAATCTCTACCTGCAGTATCCTCTTTTGTAAACAGATGTTTTGTTGCTATGTTTTTTTCAGATTCAATAAATTGATAATTAATTTTCAGACTTCGATGATCTGTTAATTGATTGATAAAGTAAATCTTATCCTTGATTATCTGATTATCACTTTCATTCTCTTTAGTCAGAATTCCATACATCCTTTCTGAATCACACATGACATTTACCGTATCATGGTCTTTGATGATGTACACTCCTAATCCCCAGTAAATTCCTACATGTAATGCAACAAATTTTGATTCTTCGTTATCTTTTATGTCTAATTTTCCCCCTGAAAGATAAGCAGGTGGGTGTTCTCTGATTTGATCTGCAATCTTGTCTCCTGTTTTTATTGACCATGAATACTCTTTCACATTGCCATCAAAGAAAATATCATGTTCCATTAGTCAATCAAAAAGGTGTTTTTAGTCTATTAAATTTGTATTCTGGTCTTAATGATCCACATCGAAATAAATTTTCATGATGAAATCCCATAGCTTCTTCAGAAAAATGGTTGACGAATTAGTTGAATTCTCAGAACATGACCCAGAATTGGCAGATGGAATAAAATGGCTTGACAGTCAGGCGCAAAAAAAAGGAATCACATTCTATGATATGGTCTTTGAAGTATTGTACAGCCACGACATTAATTCAAAAGCACAAAACTGGTTAAAAACAAGAAATTAATTTATTTTCGTTCTTGAATTGGTATGTAAGTACATCCTTGTGGTCCTTCATATTTCCCAACGTATGTTGCCTTTGGTCTGTATAACATTGGTTTTGGAGCTGCCTCTGCAAATTTTTCTTCAATTACATGTGCTGCCCATCCAGACACTCGTGATATTGCAAAAATTGGAGTATTCAAGTCCATTGGAACATCTAACATGTAGTAAACGGATGCGCTGTACAGGTCTACGTTTGGGAAGATGTCTCGCTCTTTTCTATTTTTCATTATCTCTGCAGTAATATCTTCTACTTTCTTTGTAATATTGAACCATGGTAATCCCATCTTCTCAGATAATTTCTTTGATAATTCTTTTAGAACCATTGAACGTGGATCAACTGTCTTGTAAACTGCATGTCCCATTCCCATAATTCTATCTCCACTTTCAATCTTTGATTTGACCCAATTTTCAACATTTTCTTCATTTTTGATATTCAATAACATTTTCATGACTTCAAAATTCGCCCCTCCATGAAGCTCTCCACTTAATGCACCAACTGCTGCGCTTACTGCTGAATACATATGAGCTCGAGTTGATGCAACTTCTCTTGCAGCAAAAGTTGACGCATTGAATGTATGGTCTGCATGTAAAATTAAACAGACATCGAACACTCTTTCCATCTCTTTATCGGGTTTATTTCCAGTGAGCATATAGAGGAAATTTGACGCATGACTTAGTTCTGGGTCAGGCTGAATTGGTTCTTTATCATTCCTAACTCTGTCCCAACTTGCAATTATGGTCGGTACTTTTGAAATAAGATTAATTGCTCTTTGTTGGCTTATCTCCATCTCTGAACCCTTTTCATCATAGTATCCTGCAAGCGCTGCAACAAATGCCTGTAGCACGTCCATCGGATGGGCATTTTTTCTCCAATTTCTCATATTTTTTTGCATTTGTTCTGGTATTGTCCTTGCTTCTCTGAGCTTGGTACAAAACTCATCAAATTCTGTTTTATTTGGTAAATGATCATGTAAAAGCAAAAAACAGCATTCTTCAAAATTTGAATTTTTTGTTAAATCTAATACATCAAATCCACGATAAATCAACTTGCCTTTCTCTCCATCAATTAGAGAAATTTTTGTGTCCGCAATTGGAATATTTCTTAATCCGATATTTTTGGTTTCCATACTTGTATCGTTATTTTTTGGCTTTTAAATTTTCAATCAGTTTACTGAATATTCTTCATTATCAGTCAATTATTTTCAGTACAGAAAGTCTAAAGAATCAAAGCTTGAGCATATTACGTCATATTTCATTAATCTACATGTCATCCCTATCTGAACGTGAAATGAGAAAAAAAATTGATGAGGAAATTCTCAATGCTTCGCCTGAATTTTTACAGATAATACAAAAATTTGATCAAAAAAACCAACTGAACTATTCAACAATCTATGAGATTTATTCCACAATTCTCAACTCCAAAAAAACAGTCTCACCAAAATCAAAATCAAAATAACCATTTTTGGTTTAAATGAGGGTTATCTAATTTTAACATAAATGGCAGTCAAAATTAAAAAATCAAAAATTGTATGTGTATCTCATAAAGAAGATGCAGATGGTATTAGCTCTGCAGCATTAATCAAGCAGGCATTTGGAGGCGAAACAATACTTGTAGATTATCCAGGAATGATGGATGATATTGAGCCTCTTAGAGATGATGAATCACTAAAGGAATTATACATCTGTGATCTTGGACTAAATAAAAAAAATGAATGTGATTTTGTTGAATTTCTGACTCAATTACGAAAGCGTAGAGTCAAAATTGCATATATCGATCATCATGATCTTGATAAAAAAATTATCAAACAATTAGAAAAAATCAAAGTCAAAGTAGTACATGACACAAATGAATGTGCATCTGTTCAAGTTTACAATACATACAAAAGAAAATTAAATGATCATGCTGCTTTTGTTGCTGCATGTGCTGCCATAACTGATTATATGGAAGATAGACCAATTGGCTCCAAACTACTTCAAATCTTTGATAGACAATTTGCATTGATTAGTGCAACTGTGATGACATACAATATTGTTGGTCATCAAAAAGAACTTGATTATCTACTTTATCTTGTAGATGAACTTAGTGAATCAAAATACCCCCATGAAATTCCAAATTCATTTGAATTTGCACAATTACAAGTTGAAAAACTTGCATCAATAATTTCCAAAGTTAAAAAAAATATGAAACTAAAAAAGAATCTAGGTTACATGGAAATTACTGATTCTGGTGCAAGTGGCGCTGTAAATTTTGTCCTTGGTTTATCTGGAAAAGATGTTGGTATGGCATACAAAGAACGAGTTGACTATGGTGTTTATGCAGTTTCTGTAAGGGGTTCAAAACAATGTAAAATTCATCTTGGAAAACTTGTTAACAAAATAGCAACTGATGTTGGTGGTTCTGGTGGAGGTCATGACAAAGCGTGTGGAGCATCAATTCCAAAACCAAAAATAACAAAATTCATCAATACAATTAATTCTGCATTGGAGAAATAACATGTCTACTCAATCACTAAGAAAAGATCATCAATTAATTGAAAAAGTTTTACATGCATTAGATGCAACCATCAAACTTTTGAAGGATGGAAAACAAATTCCTGAACAAATCTTACTTCCCACGCTTGATTTCACTCAAAATTTTACTGATGTGTGTCATCATGGAAAAGAAGAAGAGGTATTATTCCCTGCTCTGGAAAAAGCAGGTCTGCCTTCTAATATGGGGCCAATCCATATGATGCTACTCGATCATAAACGAACAAAAGAGATTGCAGAACACATTGATTTATCATCAAAAAAATATCTTGAAAATGGAGACTCATCTTATCTTATAGAAGCATTAGAACTCTATGTTCAACATGTTACTGAGCACTTGTGGAAAGAGAATAATCGACTATTCATGATGGCTGAAGCTCGACTAAACTATGCTGCAAAAGAAGTTGATAAAAATTTGGAACAAGTTGAAGAAAAAAAACTTAATGAGCTTGGAAAATCTCGCTCACACTATGAATCACTTGCAGACGAATTAGAAAAAAATGTCTCTGAAATTAATTAGTAAACTCTGCCACAATATCAATTTCCACTGTGGAATTTAGTGGAAGGCTTGCAACACCTACTGCAATTCTAGAGTGTTTTGCCATGTCTCCAAAAATCTCAACTAGTAAATCTGACGCTGCATTGATAACTTTTGGCTGTTCTGTAAAGTCTGGAGATGAATTTACAAATCCCGAAACTCTTACAAATTTTGAAATCTTATCTAATGAGCCAAGATTAGCCTTTAGTTGAGCAAGACCGTTAATTATGCAAATCTTTGCAGCTTCTCTTGCAGAGTCTAATGATTGTCTTTCTGGAACTTTTCCTTCAAAAATTACTTTTCCATCTTTCATTGGAATTTGTCCTGAAACAAATGCAAGATTTCCTGTAGTGACAACTGGTATGTATGACCCTGCTGGATTTGGCGGAGTTGGAATTTCTATGGATAATTCTCTTAATCTATCTTCAATCATGAAATTTTATTCAAAATTGTATATTTAGTCTTATGTCGGATTATTGTAGGCACCAATGCTAATTCCAGTTGAATTTATTTCACTAAAACTTCGATAGCAATTTACTCTCGCTAATACCTAGTCAAATACCGACTGAATTCATTAGTGAATTAAGATGAGTATGGCTCCCCAAGAATTAGAAAAAAGTGCTAGCAAATATGCGGCAGCTGCTATAAAAGCTGATTCACAAGGTGCTGTTGGTATGGCGATAACTGACTATCAAAATGCATCTGAAACTCTTATGAAACTAATCCGACTTTATCCTACTAGTAGTCTAAACAAGATTTACATGCAAGGCTATCAAAAATATCAAGAACGTATCAAAGCCTTAAGAGAAACCCGTGGTACAGATGTTGAACCTGTTGTAGATCCTAATGCATCTCCTGATGAACAAAGAAAATCCCTGGCACGCGCTCAACCTCACAAAGATGATGGCGATCTTGATGCTTTGGTAATGAAAGAAAAACCAGATGTAAAATGGGCTGAAGTTATAGGATTAGATGATGCAAAGGGAGCATTACGTGAATCAATTGTTTATCCAAGTAAAAGACCAGATTTATTTCCATTAGGTTGGCCACGTGGAATGTTATTGTATGGTCCTCCTGGTACTGGTAAGACTATGCTTGCAGCAGCGACTGCAAATGAACTAGATGGATATTTCATTAATGTTGATGCTGCATCAATGATGAGTAAATGGCTTGGTGAAGCAGAAAAAAATGTCTCAAAATTATTCAAAATGGCAAGAAAGTATAACCAACGTGAAGGAAAGCCTGTAATATTATTCATAGATGAAGTTGATTCTCTTCTTGGTGACCGTAACAGTGAAGTTGGTGGAGAAATTAGGGCAAAAAATCAGTTCTTATCTGAATTAGATGGCGTAAATGGAAAAGGTAAAGACACTATGATGTATGTTATTGGTGCAACTAACAAACCCTGGAGTCTTGATGAGCCCTTCTTAAGAAGGTTCCAAAAACGAATCTATGTATCACTTCCAAATCAAGATGCACGTCAAAAACTCTTTGAACAATATACTGAACCCTTAAAGAAATCTTCCAGATTTAATCTGATAACCATTGCAAGACAATTTGATGGATACAGTGCAAGTGATATTAAAGATGTTTGTCAAGGTGCACAATTGTTAGTTGTAAACGAATTATTCAAATCCTCGAATTATCATGAACCTGTTGACGGTGAAATTGCACAAGATCCTCGGGACTTAACAATGGCCGATTTTAAAGATATTAAAGCAAAAAGAAAACCAAGTGTCTCCATAGAAAACATTCGAGCATACCATAAGTGGAGTGAAGCCTTCGGCGCACTATGATCGATTTTAACATCGATCAGCAAAGAAGCTTTTAAATCTAGATTCTAAGAGACTTGTAGAGGGTTACAATAACTACAAAGAAATCCAAACATGCCAACAAGTTTGGGAAGCTGATCCTTTCTGATGGAACCGTTCTAGATGGAATGGGATTTGGCTATTCTACTGCTGTTTTTGGAGAGATTGTCTTCAATACTGGAATGGTAGGTTACACAGAGGCACTAACTGATCCATCTTACAATGGTCAAATTCTTACACTAACATATCCTCTGGTTGGAAATTATGGAATCCCCGATTTAACCGAAGTTGATAAGGATGGAATTTCTAAATTCTCTGAATCTGATATGATGCAGATTCGAGGGCTAGTAGTTCATGAATTATCCCAAACTGCAAGTCATTGGAATCTGAAAATGACTCTAGATGAGTGGATGTATAATGAAAAAGTTCCAGGCATATCTGGAATTGATACTAGAGCAATTACTAAGAAACTTACAAGCAGTGGTGTGATGATGGCTGCTCTTGTTGTATCTGATGAAGAAATCGATGTTGAAAAAATCAAAAAAGAACTTGGTAATACTACAAAATACAATTCTGAAAAATTTATGGACATTGTATCTACTAAAGAGGAAAAAATCTACGGTGATGAAAATCAATCTGTAGTTGTTATTGATACTGGAGCAAAAAATGCAATTGTTAGAAATATTCGAGAACTAGGATACAAAGCAATAGTTGTACCATGGAATACTCCGTTTGATAAGATAATGTCATACAATCCAAAGGGAGTTGTTTTGAGTAGTGGCCCTGGTGACCCACAGAACTGTCCTGACACTATCGATACGACAAAAAAATTAATTGAAAATAATATTCCTACATTAGGTATTTGTTTGGGTGCACAAATCATTGGTATTGCAGGAAATACTGAGACTTACAAACTAAAATATGGGCATCGTGGACAAAACAAACCTTGTATAAATTTAGAAACAAATCAAGTTTATGTAACCAGCCAAAACCATGGGTACGGAATCAAACCTGAATCTTTAGAACAATCTGATTTTAAATTATGGTTTTCAAATGCTGATGATAATACAGTTGAGGGCATTAAACATAAAACTCAAGATTGTATTGCTGTACAATTTCACCCTGAAGCTGCGCCTGGTCCTTTTGATTGCAAATATGTTTTTGACGAACTAAAAAAATTAATGGAGAAATAAAAATATGCCAAAAAACGAATCACTAAAGAAAATCCTAGTGCTTGGAAGTGGTGCAATAAAAATTGGTGAAGCAGGTGAGTTTGATTATTCTGGAAGTCAGTGTTTGAAGGCAATTCATGAAGATGGAATCAAAAGTGTTCTTATCAATCCAAATATTGCTACAATTCAAACAGATACGCGATTTGCAGATCAAGTTTACCTTTTACCCGTAACCCCAAATTATGTAGAATCTATAATTGAAAAAGAAAGACCTGATGGAATTATGTTGGCATATGGTGGCCAAACTGCACTAAATTGTGGTGTTAAGTTAGAAGACTCTGGAATCCTTCAAAAATATGATGTCAAAGTACTTGGAACTCAAGTAAATGGAATCAAAAACACGGAAGATAGGCAGCTTTTCAAAAATTCAATGAAAGAAGCAGGCGTTCCTGTACTGAAAAGTAAAACTGTCACAAATTTTGAGGATGCAAAAAAGACTGCTGAAGAATTATCATATCCTGTAATAATCCGAGTTGCATACACTCTTGGTGGTAGAGGCGGTGGAATTGCTCATAATGAAATTGAATTACACGAAATTGTAGAACGTGGTATTAAGGCCAGTCTTGTAGGTCAAGTTCTAGTCGAAGAATACATTGGACATTGGAAGCAAATTGAATATGAGGTTATGCAAGACTATGATGGAAATAATGTAATTGTTTGTAACATGGAAAATGTTCTTTCTATGAAAGTTCACACTGGAGACAACATTGTAGTTGCCCCCTCCCAAACAATTAACAACAATGAATATCATATGTTGCGTACAGCAGCTTTACGTGCTACAAAACATGTTGGAATTGTAGGTGAGTGTAACATTCAGTATGCACTGGATGCCGACTCTGACCGATATGTTGCAATTGAAATCAACCCTCGACTTTCACGTTCTTCAGCTCTTGCTAGCAAGGCAACTGGCTATCCGCTAGCATACATGTCTGCAAAGATTGGATTAGGATACAATTTATCAGAACTTGTAAACAGAATAACAAAAAGCACAACCGCGTGCTTTGAACCATCACTTGATTATGTTGTTTGTAAACATCCCCGATGGGATTTCTCAAAATTCGAACTTGTTAATCGCAAATTAGGCGTAACGATGAAATCTGTCGGCGAAGTCATGGCTGTGGGACGAACCTTTGAAGAATCTCTGCAAAAAGCAATCAGAATGCTTGACATCGGAAATGATGGACTAGTTTTGAATCGTTCAAACGATGAAAAAATATCTGAAGAAGATCTTGAATACAAACTTTCACATCATGATGACCAAATATTGTATAATGTTGCAATTGCGTTAAAGATGGGAATATCTGCTGATAGAATATACAAATTATCTGCAATTGATCCTTGGTTTATAGAAAAAATTCAAAATATTATAAACACTGAATCACAACTCAAAGAATCCGAACTAAATGAATCCGTCTTGAGGAAAGCAAAAAAGATGGGATTCTCTGATAATCAAATTGCACGTGTAAAAGAAAAAACCACTGATGAAGTACGTGAAATTCGAAAAAACTTTGGAATCATTCCTGCTGTCAAACAAATTGACACTTTAGCTGCAGAATGGCCGGCAGTTACAAATTATCTTTATCTGACTTATGGCGGAAATTCAAATGATATCCAAGTCTCTCCAGATGAAAAAGGAGTGATTGTGGTTGGCGCAGGTCCATACAGAATTGGAAGTAGTGTTGAATTTGATTGGGGAACTGTGAACATGGTGTGGGGCCTTCAAGAAAATGGCGAAAAGAATGTATCGGTTGTAAACTGTAATCCTGAAACTGTATCCACTGATTATGATATATGTTCCCGATTATATTTTGAAGAGCTAACCCAAGAGAGACTTCTTGATATTGCAGAATTTGAAAACCCTAAAGGTGTAATCACTTGTGTTGGTGGGCAAACCGCAAATAATCTGACTCCTGGACTCGCACAACGTGGAATCAACATTATGGGTACGAGTGCAATTGATGTTGACAGAGCTGAAGACCGTTCAAAATTTAGTGCCGAATTAGATAATCTTCACATACAGCAACCAAAATGGCAAGCATTTTCAAATATAACTGAAGCAAGAAACTTTGCACAGGATGTAGGCTTTCCAGTAATTGTTAGGCCATCATATGTTCTGTCTGGTGCAGCCATGAAAGTTGTATGGTCTCAAGATGAACTTAAAATGTATGTGAAAGAGGCCACGGATGTATCTCCAGATCATCCAGTTGTAATTTCAAAATTCATGTTAGATTCACTTGAAGTAGATGTTGATGGAATTAGTAATGGAAAAGAAGTAGTTATAGGCGCAATAGTGGAACATATTGATTCTGCAGGAGTTCATTCTGGTGATGCAATGATGTGTATTCCTCCATGGCGTCTTAATAACAAAATAATTGAAACCATTAATGACTATACTAAAAAAATTGCATTAACATTTAATGTTAAGGGTCCATTCAATCTACAATTTCTTGTTCATGATAATCATGTTTATGTTATAGAGCTTAACATTAGGGCGTCACGTTCAATGCCTTTTGTGTCAAAACTAGTAAAAACTAATCTTATCTCACTTGCCTCCAAAGCAATTCTTGGTAAGCCGCTTCCTAAAATTCCGGAAAATAAATGGCAAAAAATTCACAATTATGGAATTAAAGTCCCACAATTTTCATTCATGCAACTCGATGGCGCTGACATTGCATTAGGAGTAGAGATGCAATCTACAGGAGAAGCTGCATGTTTTGGAAATAGTTTCTATGATGCATTATCAAAAGGTTTGACATCTGTTGGTTACAATTTACCTGATAAAGGAACTGCTCTAGTCACTGTTGGAGGAACTCAAAATAAAGAAAAACTGTTACCTTCAATTGCTAAACTTAAACAACTGGGATTCAAGATTTTAGCAACAGAACATACTGCTGAATTCTTTGAAGACAAAGTTGGAGATATAGAAATTGTATACAAAATCTCAGAGCCCGAACGTAAACCAAATATCTCTGATTTACTATATGAGAAAAAGATTGATTTTATTATCAATATCCCGAGCACCCTTTCTTTGGAAAAATATGTTGGAATGTTAGATGATGAATATCAAATTCGAAGAAAATCCCTTGAATTAGGAATTCCTGTACTTACTACAATTGAATTGGCCGACTCTTTTGTAAAGACATTAGAATGGTTACAAAATAATGAGACAACAAAAGATCCTATTGAACCATATGATACACTTGAATGACTTTCCTAAATACTCACAAAACTTGACTAATTATTGACTCATTTCCGATTATTGTCCCATCCAATGTGGCAATTCTGGCCATGGATACATCCTTGATTTTCTCAACTATCGGTGAAATTGATCTTTTGTAAAATCTCTTTTCAGTTGCGTAGAAATACGGATTAAATGATGGAATAATTGTAATGTTAATCTCTCCTGTAGACGATGAGAAAATTTTTGATTTTGTAGTTTTTATTGATATCCAAATTCTTTCTCCATTAAGTAATGAATTTTTATCAAAGTATACTGGATGAACATGTCCCATGATGATATTGTTTACACTTGAATAATTTTCAGATGGCATCGTATGTCCATGTGTTAATAAAACGTCATCGATGATCATTCCCTTGGAACTACTCACTGTTACATAATCTGGAATTAATCTTTCAATATTTGCATCATGATTTCCAGGAATTAAAATTATATCTAGTGAATTTTTTATTTCTTCAAAAAAATATGGTACATCATCCCATTCGGATCTTGTTATATTTTGTATACTTGATTTAATATCTCCTAAAAGAATTAATGAATCTGGATTTTCATTTCCAATAATTTTTTCGACATTTGAAATAATCTCATTTACTGAAGAATCTTTTTTATTAGTTATTTTATTTGATGAAAATTTATGTTCAAATCCAATATGAAGATCTGATATAACAAGATTCTTTTTATCCCCTTCAAGAATTAATGCGGGTTCTGAATCAATTATTCTTGTACTTACCATCAAGATTATACGTTTGTCTTAGATTAATTCCTTATGTCTGCTAAGCAAGATAAAATCAATTCTATAGTAGAAGAACGACGTGTAAAACTACACTTGTTTAAGCCAAGTAAACGAGAAATCTGGACTATAGTTGGAAAAGAAAAAGAACACTGGATTGATCCTTATTCGGATTTTTGTTCATGTTCTGGATATTATTTTGGTATGATTAAAAACAATACTCCGTGTTATCATTTGGAATCAATTTCTATAGCAAAAAAAGAAAATAAATTTGAAATTATCGAATTCATTGATGATGAATACGAATCATTCATTTCTGGAATTGTTAGCGATTTGTAATCTATTCTAGTTTAATCTCAAAAAGATCATCTTTTGACACTCCTTTCCAAACACCAATCATTCCTTCAGGTTCACAGTCTTCTACGGCTGTAATTTGCTGAATTTTGATGTGGTCTGGGTTTGGAGGCATCCAAAGCATTGCCATATAGTCTCCGACTTCGCCTGCTTGTTTTGGGTCTGCCATGACTATGTTCTCTTTTTGAAATCCATTACTTGCTAATGCATTCAGTGACTTTTCATGTAAGTCCATTCTTCCATGAGTGAAAAGATAGACTTTCTTACTTGAATCTACATCTGTCATACTTTATGTGAATAAATTGTGCAAATAAATCTAGTTCATAGAAAAGCATTAGATATTTAAATTACTTAAAAAAACGACTGAACATGACTTCGGCAGACAAATTTGGTGTCATTTTCACAATTGCATTTGTAGCTGCAATGATCGCTATAATGGGTGGAGCATTACAACCAGACTCCACTCCTTCTACACCAAGCGTCACTGCACCTGCACAAACATATTCTCCTCCTCCAGCTCCAGTAGAAACACAACCAACTGTAGCTCCACAAGCAACCACACAACCCTCATCAAGTGAAAATTTGAAATATACAATTCGTGGTGGAATAGTTGACTCTATTTCTCAAGATGAACATCACAATGCAGTTAAAATTATTATGGATTCAAGACTTGACGGTCAATTAACAATTACATTAACTTCTGATTCAGTTGTTCCATTTGATGATGGAACGTACTTTGTAACTGTTGATGGCGAAGAAGTTGACTTTACTCAAGTTGGGAAAAAATTAACAATTGACTTTATGGCAAATTCTCAAAAAATTATGATTTTCGGTGAGGGACATACATCTGATGGTCATGATGATAAAGATGATAAACATGAATCTATGATGGCAGCAGAAGCCGCAGCCGCTGAAAAAGCAGCAGCAGACAAAGCAGCAGCAGACAAAGCAGCAGCAGACAAAGCAGCAGCCGCTGAAAAAGCAGCAGCAGACAAAGCAGCAGCAGAAGCCGCAGCCGCTGAAAAAGCAGCCAAAGCCCCAATGGCTATCACAATTGAACCTGTAGCAGGTTCTGGTGCACCTGGATGTGAACCTGATTGTTATTCTCCTACAACTGCAACAATTTCTGCAGGTGGTACTGTGACTTTTTCAAATACTGATACCGCACCACATACTGCAACAAGTGGTACTGCTGCAGGTGGTCCAGATGGCGCATTTGACACAAGTTTAATCATGGCAAACGCAAGTTTTGATATAATATTATCTGATTCAGGAAATTATCCTTACTTCTGTATGGTTCATCCTTGGATGGAAGGTACAGTCATTGTTGAATAATCTAAAACAAAACTAAATTGGTCAGAATCGGCGGAATTATTGTTGTTGCAGGAATAATTGCTGTACTTGCTGTTTCCTTTCATTTTTACTCTTTTGAAGTTTTGACCGACGTTAAAGTTTCTTCATTTGGTGAACCTGTTCAAGTTGGTGATGTGATGTTCGATATACAATATGTGGCAAATTTTGACTTTCTTGCAAAAACTAAAGAGTTTAAGCTAGCGGAAAAAGCTGAAATTGATAGAGGATTAATTGAAGCGTCTAATGAAAAACCAACTCACACATATTTCCAAATTCAAGTAACTGCTGAGAACAAAGGTACAGAGGTTGTTAGATTTACTGGTGGTCAATTACATTTGTATGATGATTCAGACAAACGTTCTAGCCCCATACATGTTGGTTATGGTGAAAGTGAACTATCTCTAGTAGATCTTGAACCACAAAAAGCAGTTACTCTTACAACTCAATTTGATATTGAATATGATGAAGACATGCGATATCGTGTAGGCATTGTTCCTAACAGACATGGTATGGACGGAACTCAAGAAATTGCATTTATCTGTATCAAAAACTGTAGCTAACTTCTAGAACAACCACATTTTACATAAATGACTTTGAATTCCCCTTCAGTCTTAACATTATGTGACATTGGCATGTGGCAATATCTGCATTCTGTAAAACCATGATATTCTTCAACTTGGACAAGTTTTGTATTCCATGACTTATTTTTTTCATCCCAGTATACTGAATCGATCTCTTTTGGAGTGTCCATAGTCTTACTTGTATTGCTAATTTTTGAATTTTTTGAAACGGTTAAATTGCATGTCTTAAAAGTCAGATTTAATGAAGGTAGTAACTGTTGGAAGCCGAGTATTTGTCACAAGCTTCCAACTTGCAGGTGTTCAGGGAAAAATTGTAGATTCATCAGATGCTGCCTTTGAGGAAATCAAAAAATTATACAATGATTCTGAAGTTGGTCTTGTTCTTGTGAGTGACGATCTAACTGAACAAATCAATGATAAATTGACAAAATTACGTGCTGAAAAATCAACTCCTTTGGTATTTGCTCTTCCGGCATCTGGAAGTGAAAAATCTGAAGTCGATTATAGAGTAATGCTCAAAAAAATCCTCGGCGTATAAATATAGAGAAGTTCACTACTCATCATGAAAGCTGCTGTAGTAAAAGGTAATTCCAAAGTTGAAATAGAATCTCTCGAAATTTCTGAAATTGGGCCAAGTGAATTACTCATAAAGATGCAAGCATGTGGAATTTGTGGTTCTGATGTTGAAAAAGTATTTGGAAAATATGGCCAACCCTCTATGAGATTGGGGCATGAGCCTGCTGGTGAAATTATTAAAATTGGCAATGCTGTATCTGATTATAAAATTGGTGATCGAGTATTTACTCATCATCATGTTGCATGTTATTCAAAAGATTGCCATGAATGCAGTCATGGAAATGAAACCATGTGTAAAGAATACTATCAATCAAATCTTAATCCATGTGGATTAGCTGATAATTATATTGTACCAGAATGGAATGTTACTCATGGTGGCGTTCTTAAACTGCCTGATAATGTTTCATATGAAGAAGCAGCATTAATTGAACCTCTTGCATGTTGTGTTCGTGCTTGGTCAAAATTCAAATATAAAAAAAATGACACTATCGCAATTCTAGGAGTTGGTCCCACTGGGATGATGCATGCCCTACTTGCAAAATCATTTGAATTTTCAAAAATATTCTGTATGGATTTGAATGATTTTAGGTTAGACTTTGTAAAAAAATTTGATGTTTCTGCGATTAGATCTGATGATCCTGAATTAATAACAAAAATTAATGCTGATACTTCTGGAGGAGTTGATGTTGCAATTGTAGCTACAAGTAGCCTACATGCATTTCAAGATGCAATTAAACTTGTCAGAAAAGGTGGAACTGTTGTCATGTTTGGTGTGCCAAGTAAAGGTGCAACTACTGAGATTGATATGAGTGTAGTTTACTCCAAGGAACTTAACATTGTTACTACCTATGCTGCATCTGACACTGATACAAAAAATGCACTTGATCTGATTTCATCAGGAAGTGTAGATGTCAAATCTCTTATCACGCACAAGTATCCTCTAGATGAGTCACAAAAAGCATTTGAACATGCAAAAACTGGTGACAATGCAATGAAGATAATTATAGAAAATTAAGAAAGGCTTAAGAAAGGCAATTTTTTTTCAACAAAATAAGAAAATGGATTGGGGTTTAAAAAATAGAATTGCGAGAATAATCTCTCCTGCTGACAACCGAGCATTAATGCTTGCAGTTGATCATGGATACTTCTTAGGTCCGACTGAGAAACTAGAAGATTTGGAAAAAACTATCACTCCATTAGCAAAACATTGTGATTCGTTAATGATTACTCGTGGGGCTTTGAGAACATCTGTTAGCCCTGATTATCCTGTACCTATCGTATTACGTGTGTCTGGGGGAACTAGTATAATTGGTGAAGATCTTTCTCAAGAAGATATCACAGTTAGTATCAAAGATGCAATTAGACTAAATGTTTCTGCAGTAGCAATGTCTGTCTTCGTTGGTTCAAAATATGAATATCAAACAATTGTAAATCTTGGAAAACTTGTTAATGAGGCTGAAGAATATGGAATTCCAGTATTAGCTGTTACTGCAGTTGGAAAAGAAATAGGAACTAAAGATGCACGATATCTATCTCTTGCATGTAGAACTGCAGCTGAACAAGGTGCACATATTGTGAAAACATACTACTGTGAAAACTTTGAAAAAGTTGTAAATTCGTGTCCTGTCCCAATAATTATTGCAGGTGGTAAAAAAATTCCTGAGAAAGATGCTCTGAAATTAACATACGATGCACTAAAGGCTGGTGCTGTTGGTGTAGATATGGGACGTAACATTTGGCAATCTGATAACCCTGTGGCAATGATTAAGGCGGTAAATTCAATTGTACATGGAACTAATAATGCAGAACAAGCATTTACACTCTATAAACAATTATCTAGCAAATCAAATCAAAAACAAAACAACAGACCAAATCAAAAACAAAACAACAGACCAAAAAATAATTTTAAGACAAAATCAAAAAAACAAAATTAATTGCCGGATTTTGATAAGTGGATATGAATAATCTTCCATGTAGGTTTTTTTATTAATACGAATGTTGCTCGTCCATTAATTGTTATATGCTCTCCTGTATACTTTTGAGTATCCACTAACATTCCCTTCTGTATTAACTCTAATGCAACCACTGCTGTTTCTCCAAAAACACTTACTTTTACATTATTTATCTTATAATCATAATCTGAAATACTGACAAATCTTAATTCTTCTAATGCAATTGTAGTGGCATAATCTTTTAGATCATATGGTGGTACATCACTAAAACTCGAAAATGTTGAATCATTAATCTGAATGTCTTTCAGATTCTCCAATTTTTTTGATTTTCCAATCTCAAAAAATGTTTCTATAATTTTTATAATCTCCTCTTGTTCAGACATGTTATACCAATTGTCAAAAAGGAATCTTTATAGGTGAATCCCTTAATTTTGAATTTACTAATGCAACAAAAAGCAACAATTAGCACTTTTGGTACTTCATTGCTAGTTGTACTGCTGCTGTAAATTAAATCCAATTTACACGTTTTAAATTAGGATTATGAGTGATAATAATAAAATGAGTGAAACTATGATCGGCGCTACAGCGCTAATGAAAGCATTGGAAAAAGAAGGAGTAAAGGAAGTCTTCGGTCTACCGGGAGGTGCAAACCTTCCTATGTATGATGAATTAGGAAAAAGTAACATTCGTCATATCTTGGTACGACATGAACAATCTGCCGCACATATGGCAGATGGTTTTGGTAGAGTTAGTAGAAAACCTGGTGTATGTTTTGCAACTTCTGGACCTGGTGCAACTAACTTGTTAACTGGAATTGCAACTGCACAAGCAGATTCTGCACCGATGGTTGCTGTTACTGGACAAGTTCCTGTTGCAATGATTGGGCGAGATGCATTTCAAGAAAGTGATATAATCGGAATGGCAAATCCTGCATTAAAATATTCATATCAACCTAGAACTCCTGAAGAAATCCCAACTATCGTAAAACAAGGGTTTTACATTGCAGAAACTGGAAGACCTGGACCTGTATTGTTAGATATTCCTAAAGATGTTCAACAAAACGAAGGTAAATTTACATTTCCTGATGAAGTACGTATTCCTGGTTATCATCCATGGACTGATCCTGATATTGCAAATACTGCTCGTGCAGTTGAATTATTACTTTCTGCACAGAAACCAATAATCCTTGCTGGTGGTGGTGTGATAATTTCTTCAGCATTTGCAGAATTACAATCAATAGCTGAATTATTGATGATTCCTGTAGTCACTACATTCAAGGGTAAAGGTGCATTTCCTGAAAATCATCCGTTGTCATTAGGTCCAATTGGAATGCATGGACATGCTGAAGCTAATAAATTAATGACTGAGGCCGACTGTGTTTTGGCAATTGGTACTAGATTCTCAGATCGTTCTGTTGGAACATTTGAAGAATTTGAAAAGAACTTGAAGATTATACATATGGATGTGGATCCTGCTGAAATCGGAAAGAATCAGACCACTTCTGTAGCCGTAGTAGGTGATGTTCGTGCTTCATTACGTATACTTGGAAAAATGTTGATGGATAAAGCAGTACGGGCATCTGATGATAATCCTTGGTTAAAACATGTTAAAGAAGTAAAACAATATTGGCGTGAAAATTTAAAATTACATCCTGGAGAAATGGGTGCCGCAAAAATCCTTAGAAAATTAAGAGAATTACTTCCAAAGGAATCTATTGTAACAACTGAAGTTGGGCAACATCAAATGTGGGCATCATTGTTCTTTGATGCAATCCATCCTGGAACTTTCTTTAGCTCCACCGGTCTTGGAACTATGGGGTGGGGGTTCCCTGCAGCTATTGGTGCAAAGACTGCACGTCCTGACGTTCCTGTTGTTGACATTGCAGGTGACGGTAGCTTTAACATGACAGAAAATTCACTAGCAACTTCTGTTTTGGAAGATTTACCTGTAATTGTATTTTTGATAAATAACTATACTTTGGGAATGGTTGCCCAATGGCAAAGAACTTTCTATGACCGCCGTATGGTTGGTGTTGATTTGAAAAAATGTCCTGATTATGTTAAATTAGCTGAATCATATGGTGCACAAGGAATTCGTGCTCAATCAATGGACGAACTTGAAAAAGCAATCAAGGCTGGATTAAGTAGTGATGTTGCAACTGTAATTGATATCCCAATTGATCCTGAAGAAGATGTATTGCCATTTGTTGCACCTGGAACTGGATTAAAGGACATGATCTTACCTTCATAGTGTGATAGAAATGGTTTGGGCAATATTATCAATCAGAGTAGAAAATAAACCGGGAATATTGTTTAAGGTCACTCATCTTTTTAGATCACGTAACTTTAACATTGATAGTATTTCTGTAGGTGTAACTGAAGACAAAAAATATTCTCGTATGATAATCACTACAATCGGCGATGAGAAGAAAATCACACAAATTGTCAAACAACTTGACAAAATGATCGATACAATTGAGGTTCATAGGTTAGATGTGAATAACTCTGTGTATAGAGAGTTGGTAATGTTTAAGATTAAAGTAAGCAAACCTGAAGATAGCATGGAAATTAACAAATTAGCAAGTGCATACTCTGCAAAAATTCACGATGCCAAAAAAGAGTCAATCATCGTTGAAATGACTGCTACTCCTCATCAAATATCTGCATTTGAAGATTTGGCAAAGAAATTTGGCATCAAAGAAATGGCACGAACTGGAATTACTGCATTGGAGCGTGAAGAACATGAACATTAGAATTTTTGATACAACATTAAGGGATGGAGAACAATCTCCAGGAGTTTCACTATCTCCGGAAAAAAAATTGAACATTGCAAAAAAACTTGATGAATTGGGTGTTGATGCAATTGAAACTGGATTTCCTGTTATATCTGATGGAGAGAAAAAAGGTGTAAAATTAATTGTGTCTGAAGGTCTTAACGCAGAATTATGTGGATTGGCAAGAACTAGCAAAAAAGATATTGATGCAGCTGTAGACTGTGGATTAAACTATATTCATACTTTCATTGCAACTTCTGACATTCACTTGGAACATAAATTAAAAATGTCTCGTGATGAAGCTTTGGAAAAAGCAATTGAAGCAGTTGAATATGGCAAATCAAGAGGATTGCAAGTAGAATTCTCTGCAGAAGATGCAACTAGAACTGATAGAGAATTTTTGAAAAAAGTATTCGGTGCAGTTGCTAATGCAGGAGCTGACAGAATTGACATTCCAGATACTGTTGGTTATTCAACACCTCAATACATTGGAGAAATCACAAAAGATGCAATAGAAGTATCTAACTTGCCAATTAGTGTACACTGTCACAATGACTTTGGATTGGCTGTTGCAAATGCTATATCTGGGGTACAAGCTGGTGCTTCATGTGCCCATGTTACAATTAATGGAATTGGTGAGCGTGCAGGAAATGCTTCTTTAGAAGAATTTGTTATGGCATTGAACAGCTTGCAATTTGAGAAAAAATGGGAAACAAACATCAATACAAAATTAATCTATGAAACTTCTAGATATATCTCAAAATTAGCAGGAATGTCTGTACAACCAAATAAAGCAATTGTTGGTGAAAATGCATTTGGTCATGAATCTGGAATTCACACTCATGGTGTATTGAATAATCCTTTGACATATGAGCCAATTAGCCCTGAAATTGTGGGTCGAACACGTTGGTTACAGGTAGGAAAACATGCTGGAATTCATGGTATGAATGCAATGCTCAAAGAATACGGTATTGAACCAAATGAAGATCAAACAAAGCAAATTTTGGAGAAAGTAAAGACACTAGGTGACCAAGGAAAGCAGGTAACTGAAGTTGAATTGTTATCTATGGCAAATGAGGTCATTGGTGAGAATAAATTAAAACGAATTGTACAATTGGCAGGATTCTCCGTATCTACTGGTGTCGGAACGATGCCTTATGCATTTGTAAAATTAAATATCGACGGACAAGAATTTGCTGCAACTGATTATGGTGTTGGTCCTGTTGATGCAGCATTAAATGCAATACAGAAAATTACAAGCCAAATTACTGATGAGGTTAGATTAAAAGAATACAAATTGGATTCAATCTCTGGCGGTGCTAATGCATTATGTGAAGTAACTGTAAAAGTTGAAGATGCAAGGGGTAGCATAATCTCGTCCAAATCTGTTGGTGAAGATATTGTTACAACAAGTGTCCAAGCTATGGTTGATGGAATTAATCGTATAATGTTGAAAAATCTCCTAAAGGAAAAGAAGATTTAATCATTACAATATTCTAGGTGATTGTGTATGTATAATATCTCGTTAATTACTGGTGATGGAATTGGTCCTGAATTATCTGAATCTGTAAAAACCATCCTGGATGAAATTCATGACAAATTAAATGTCAAATTTGATGTTAAATCTCTTATTGCAGGAGATACTGCACTAGAAAAAACTGGTAATGCATTACCTGATGATGTTTTTGAATCAATAAAATCCTCTGATGCATGTTTGAAGGCTCCAGTAGGTGAAAGCGCGAAGGATGTAATCGTTGCATTAAGACAAAAATTGGATTTGTATGCAAACATACGTCCTGCAAAATCATATCCTAACACGCCTGCTTTACGTGATGATATTGATCTAGTGATTGTACGAGAAAATACAGAAGATCTTTACACAGGTCAAGAATTTCAAGTGGATGATACTGCTGTAGCCTTACGAATAATTAGTGCAAAAGCATCTAAAAGAATTGCCAAATATGCATTTGAGACTGCAACGGAAAGAAATCAACAAAAACGTGTGACATGTGTCCACAAATCCAATGTCATGAAGATAACTGATGGTCTTTTTGCGAGAAGTTGTGAAGAAGTATCAAAAGATTATCCTGATGTTAGTTTTGATCAAATGTATGTAGATGCCTGTTCAATGAATTTGATTCGCGCTCCTCATGAATTTGATGTAATCGTGACTACAAACTTGTTTGGTGACATATTGTCCGATGAATCATCTCAAGTTGTAGGTGGATTAGGCATGGCCCCCGCTGCCAATTTGGGTGATAATTTTGGGTTGTTTGAACCAGTTCATGGTGCTGCATTTGATATTGCAGGAAAGCAAATTGCAAATCCTTCTTCATTCATCTTATCTGTAAAAATGATGATGGACTGGTTGGGCTCAAAAAATCATGATACTGATTGTGTCGATGCTGGAAAAAAACTTGAGGAAATTGTGTTAGATTTGATAAAATCTGGAATTACCACTAAAGATATTGGTGGAGAAAAATCCACACAGGAGTTTACTAAAGAAATTACCCGCAGATTATAATTTGTCAGTTCTTTCTTCTAGTTTCCCAGCCTTTTACCGATGCATAGCTTCGTTTCAGAGCTGCTAGATCATGATTTATCCAACCTAGTTTTGCCGCCCTACTACGTTCTTCAGTTGTCATTCTAATCTCCAAGAATTAATCTAGTGAAATATCTAATTCTGTCACCAATGTTTGTTTTTTTAATCTAATTTTTTTCTATAAAATCTATGGTTTGAGCCTATCTGGATCTCTTGGATACAAAACTACCTCACGTACATTATCAATTCCAATTAATACCGTCATCAGTCTATCTAATCCCATTCCCCAACCTGAATGTGGAGGCATTCCCCATCCAAATGTTTTAAGATGTTCTTCAAAACTTGAAGGATCCAAATCTTGTTCCTTTAATCTAGATCTTAGCTGTTCTGGATCATGTAGTCTTCTTCCACCAGATGATAACTCAAGATATCCGTACTGTAAATCAAACGAACGTGAAAGTGTAGGATCCTCATCTTTTTCATGAATGTAAAATGGCTTTAGCTTCATAGGCCAGTCTGTCAAAAAGAAAAATCCTGGATGTTTTTCTCCTAAACTACGTAAATGTGAATCTTGCAAATCTTCTCCAAATTCTATCTTAATATCCAAACTGCTCAATTCATCTAATGCCTGTTTGTATGTCACTCTTTCAAATGGTGCATTTGGAACTTTAATCTCACAACCAATTTCTTTTTGTTCCGTCTTACAATTCTCCGATGTGTTCTTGAAGACATCTACCACAATAGATTCTAACACCTCCATGACATCTGTATAGTCCATCATTGCAGCCTCTATATCCACACTTGTGAACTCACTCAGATGTCTTCCTGTATGTGACTTTTCTGCTCTATAAAATGATGAAATTTCAAAAACTCTCTCTAATCCAATTGTCATTTGTTCTTTGTATAACTGTGGACTCTGAGCTAAGTATGCCTGTTTTCCAAAATAATCTAACCCAAACAAATCTGCTCCTCCTTCACTTGCGCTGCCGATAATTTTTGGTGTATTAATCTCAATGAATTTTCTTTTAATGAGTGTCTCTCTAATCGATGCCAAAACTTGACTTCTTAGTTTGAAGATTGATGATGTCTTTTGATTTCTCATATCTAATGCTCTTGAATTTAGGCGATTGTCAATATCACTCTCTAATCTTCCAATTGGGTCTATAGGGAGTGGATATTCTGCTTTTGCAAGAACTTGAATTTCTATTGCTGATACTTCGAAATCAAAATCTTTTGCCTTACTTGCTTGTACTTTACCTGAAATTCTTACTACGCTTTGTCTGTTCAACCCTTCCAACAAACTCATGGAATCTCCTTTGACAATTACCTGACATATTCCTGTGACATCTTGTACTGTCAAAAATGCCATTTTACCAAGTTTTCGAAGATCAACTACCCATCCGCCAAAGAGAACATCTTGTCCTTCCATGGATGAATTTAGATCTTCAATAAGATGTGTTCTTGAAATATCCATGTAATGATGAAAATACACACAAGTAAAAACTTAATCTAACCTCTCCTAAATGAGAATATGTCCTTTGTTTCTGTTGAAAATTTGACTACTCGATATAACACTTCAAAAGGATTGGTACATGCACTAGAAGATGTCACCTTTGCAATTGAAAAAGGAGAATCAATTGGAATTGCAGGCGAAAGTGCATGTGGTAAAAGTACGCTTGGATTGTCCATCATCCGAATGATTTCAAACGGAAAAATTTACTCTGGAAGCATACACTTTGATGGAAAATCACTTCTTGATTTACCTGATAATGATTTTGATAAAAACATTAGATGGAAAGAAATCTCCATGGTTTTTCAAGGTGCGATGAATTCCCTTGATCCAGTTTTTTCAGTCCAACGACAATTTGAAGAAGTTCTAAAACAACATAATTTTAATGGTGACGCGAAAAAAACAATTCTTGACTCGCTAACTTCTGTAAACCTTGATAATTCAATACTAAAAAAATTTCCACATGAATTGAGTGGAGGAATGAAACAACGTGTTGTCATTGCCATGGCTCTGATTTTAAAACCCAAGTTTGTGATTGCTGATGAGCCTACGACTGCACTTGATGTACTAATTCAAGCACAAATTGTTAATCTCTTTAAGCAATTAAAAAAAGATGGTCAATCTTTCATGATAATTTCTCATGATTTGGCAGTTCTATCTGAAGTTGCAGAAAAAATTGGAATAATGTATGGAGGGAGAATGGTGGAATTCGGTGATTCTAAAGAAATTTTCCTTGAACCTAAACATCCCTATACGAAAGGATTGTTAGAATCAATTCCTGTCTTATCAAAAGATACAAAACCAAAATTTATCTCAGGTACTCCGCCTGACTTGGTTAATCCACAAGAAGGGTGCAAGTTCTATGATAGATGTCCTGAAGCAATGGACAAGTGCAAAAAAGACCCTCCTAAAATTAAAACCAAAAGTGGATATGTCTTATGCTGGCTTTATGAATAGCATTTGGAATCATGATTTGGCAAAAAAAAATTAACCATTTTTTACAAGATTTGTAACATTCCTTATGAAATAAGAAAATGACGCATAATTGATAAATGTCCAGTTACGAAACACAAATCTCGAATTACAGAAAATCAATTAATCTATTAAAACAAATGATCAAACAGTATGAAGATTCTGAATTTCTACCATCATATAGGGAGAGAATAAGAATTTTTGAACATGAACTGGAATTCCTTATTTCACAAAAACAGCTAAAATTATGAATAACGCTTCACAATTGGAAGACATGAATCAATAATTCTAAGCATTTCTGTGCGAATCACCTTTTTGTCGATTGAAACCCAAATTCTTTTTGAGGTAATTGCAAATGCTATTGTTTGTACCTTTGTTCTTTCTTCCCATACAAATTCAGTTTCACCTAATTGGTCATCAAATTGTTCTTCAAGTTCTGTTTCGATGGCAATTTGTGCAAATTGATACTGTGTTTTTTTTTGGTCTAATAGAGGCTCTAAATTTTCACGTCTAAAATACGCAAGAAGTTCTCCAGTTTTACTAATCACACCTACAAATCTAATATATGGACTGATCTTTGAAATTAAATCAGATATTTCATAATTCTCATTTTCAGTCAATACAACTTATTCCTAATTTTCGAATATTTTAATGATTAATTCCGTTTTTTTATATACAGTTGATGATCTCGTTATCTATTGGATCTTTGGGACTTTCTTCCATTTCTTTCTTCTGAGGCTGGTTATCTTGGATTGGCATTAGTTAGTTTTTTTGGTTCATTAATTCCATTTGTTCCGATTCCTTCATTCATCTTGTTAATTACAATGTCCGTAGGTGATCAATTTAACATCCATATCCTTGCGTTAATTGCCGCTGTAACTGCAACTATTGCAAAACAAATAATTTTTGCAATTAGTTATGGAGGAAGACGAATCATTTCTGAGAAAACGAAACAACGAATGAAACCTTTTCAAAAATTAGTGAAAAAATATGGTGCAGGTGCTGCATTTTTTGCTGCTGCAACTCCAATACCTGATGATTTAGTATATGTGCCACTTGGATTGGCAAAATACAATCCACTTAGATTCTTTATTGCTACTTTGACTGGAAAAATTGTCTTATGCTATGTGATTGTAATACTATCTCATTATCTAAGCGGCCCTGTAATTGATCCTATCTTTGAAATGTTTGGAATCTCAGAACCTGAAGATCTGGAGGATCCTACTCCTATAATTGTGGGAATTGTTGCATTTGGTGTTGCAATGACTAGTGTGGTTGTAATATTGCTTCGCATGGATTGGAATCGCATCCTAGGGCGATTTATGCCTTGGACTGTTGAAGATGATGAAGAAGATCAAAAGTAATCTTTTGGATTAATACTGAAATTCCACTTCTTGTCTGTTGCTTTTGATATGCCTATTCTTGGTGTTGCTTTAATTCTCTTGGGATTAATGCCTGTTGTAATGTAAATCTTAGATTTCTTTGTTAAATCGCTATTATGTTCATTCATTGTAATCCCCATTGCTATGGTAAGTTTACCTGGTCCATCTGAAACTCTGTTGATATTTTTGACACCTCTGTTTTTTATCATGGTCTCAATGCCCTCTTGTGGATACACTCCCCGAATCAAAACTGCACCTGCATTTTGCCTCTTACTCTTTGCAACTATATTTAGCATAAAATACATTCCATATGTAAAATATACATAAGACATTCCAGCTGGTCCAAACATCACCTTGTTTCTATTAGTCATTTTGACTGATGCATGACTTGCAAGATCATCTTTACCTCTATATGCCTCAGTCTCTGTAATTATTCCCGTTAGTTTTGTACTTTGAATTTCCCTTGTTAGTGTTTTTCCAATAAGTTGTTTTGCCACTGTTACAGTCTCGCGTTCATAAAATTCTTTTCTTAGAATCATCTTTTCTTAATGACTGTGAGTACATCTTCATCAATTAAAATATGATTTAGACCAACTCTTTGTCCTCCAAACTTCACACTTTTCCCCCAAACTAATCCAAATCTAAAGTCTTTTTTCATATTTCTATGTAACTTGTTACATACATCTTCTACTGTATTTCCTTTTCTAACAATTAATGGTTCTTTAAAATCGGTTTCACCACCTTTTGGTCTAAGATAAACGCGAATGAATTCTAATTCATTGTAAATTCTTTCTTTTAATTGATTGATATTTTTATTTGAATCTGCTGATGTTGGTATAAAATTAGTCTTTAGTTTTTTTGATACATTTTTTACAAATTTATTGTCAACTAGATCAATTTTATTTAAAATGGTAATTCCTTTGGCATATGTCTTATTTCCATTTATAAAATCAATGAGCTGCTCTGAATCAATATCTTCTCTGATAACAACTCGTGCACTTGTATATCCATACACATTGAGAATTTCTTTTAGCAATTTTTCAGACATTTTCTTTAGTTTAGTTTGTTGAGCAACTGCAATCCCGCCTGTAGTTGATTTCTCAATTACAATATTTGGAGGCGTTTGATTTAGTCTGATTCCAATATTTCCTAATTCATTAATTAAAACATCCTCGTGATATGGCTGAAATACATCCAACACCAATAGTACAATATCTGCACTTCTTGCAACTGAAAGAATTCTTTTCCCTAGACCTTTCCCAGTTGATGCACCTTTGATGATTCCTGGTAAATCCAACACTTGTATTCGTGCACCTCTGTAATTCATTACACCTGGCACTACTGTTAATGTGGTAAACTGATATGCCCCTATCGCTGATTTTGAGCCTGTTAATCTATTCAACAATGTAGATTTGCCCACACTAGGTAATCCAATGAAAACTACTGTAGCATCTCCCGTCCGCTTTACATCAAATCCATCTGATTTCTTAGAACTTTTTTTTATTTGTTCAGATTCTTGTTCCCTTTTTAGTTTAGCAATCTTTGCTTTTAGTAATCCGATGTGATGTTCTGTGGCTTTGTTTAATTGTGTTCGGAGTATTTCATCTTGAATCGCTTTAATCTTTTCAGGTATTCCCATATGCTTCAATTATTAAAAAATCAACTCATTATGAAAGGTTTCTAACGCTTTACTCATTAATGACATCTAAAATGAAAAATTATTGAAGAAAAAAGTTCTGGCTGTTGATATTGATGGCACAATCACATTAAATGGATTTGGAAAAATTCATCTAAAAGCTCTAGAAAAATTACGAAATTTAAAAAACAATGGGCATCACGTGATCTTTGTTACAGGTCGTTCTTCCGTTGAGGCCTATCTCCTTTCGATATTTGGAGGCTTGACATTACTTGGTGTAGGAGAAAATGGAGGTTGTATTACCCATGGGGAAATAATGACCCATGAAATGATTGGGAGAAAGAAGGAATGTCAAGATGCATACTCATATCTAAAAAACACACTTGACGAAACCATCATAGAAAAACCTGTATTTCCTCGACTAACTGAAGTTGTCTTAGATAGGACTTTTGATATTAAAAACGCACAGCAATTATTAGATGAAAAGGGATTCAACGTAGGTTTGTTTGATAGTGGCTATGCATATCACATCAATTCTCATGGTGTTGACAAAGGCTCAGGTATAATGAAGGCACTTGACATGCTCAATGTAGACCTTGAAGATACAATTGCTTTTGGTGATAGCGACACCGATATACCATTATTTAGAACTGTAAAAAATAACATTGCAGTAAACAATTCCATTCCTGAACTCAAGAAAATTGCCAAAATTACAACTACAAAAAATTCAGGTGAAGGTGTATTGGAAGGCTTAGATATGATATCATCTGAATTCTAATTATATGGTCTTCCTCAACTTACTCGAGAATATACGAGGTAAAACTGCCGATATATTAAAATCTCAAAATTACGCTCCAATTCCATTCTCAGTTGAATCTGCAAGGCCTGGATTTGGGGACATTACGTGTAATGTGTCTTTTTTACTCTCAAAACAACTCAAAAAAAGCCCCCGGGAAATTTCAATTGAACTTTCAAAATTGTATAACTTTGACGACCTTCCTCAAATCAAAAATGTAATTCCTCACCCAAGTGGATATCTCAACTTTGAGATTGATTATACAAAGTTCAACAATATTGTAATGTCTTCATCAATTAAGGAAAATTATGGTTCACTTGATTTAGGAAGTAATGAAAAAATTATTGTAGAACATACTTCTGTAAACCCAAACAAAGCTTTGCATGTTGGTCATATTAGAAATGTAATCTTAGGTGATATAATCGCTAAAATTCTCAAAAAAGGTAATTTTGATGTCAAAGTACTGAATTATGTAGATGATTCTGGTCTTCAGGTTGCTGATATTATAGTTGGCTTCAAATACTCTGGATTCTCACAAGAGCCTCCTAACAATGAAAAATTTGATCATTATTGTGGTGACACTGTTTATGTAAAAACCACTGAAAAATATGAAACCGATAAACAATTAGAGGAAAAACGTCATGAAATCCTAAAACAAATTGAGGATAATTCCAGTGATATCTCAAAAATGGCTCAAACAATTACTCGAAGAGTACTTGATGAACAATTAAAAACCGTATGGAATCTGGGAGTCTTTTATGATTGTCTCAACTTTGAATCTCAAATCATTCATTCTAAGTTATGGGAAAAAATATTTGAAAAGCTAAAATCTGATAATCAAATTAAATATGAGAACTCGGGTGATAATGCTGGTTGTTGGGTAATTCCTGCGGAAGGTGAAGATGACAAAATTCTTGTACGAAGTAATGGTGTTGCAACGTACATTGCAAAAGATATTCCATATGCCGCATGGAAGCTTGGATTGGTAGATGATCCATTCTCTTACAAAATTTTTACTACGCAGAAAAACTCTCAAACTCTTTATGAAACAACATTAGATGTAGTAAATGATAATGTTGACAAACAAGATTTCTCCGGCAATAAGGTTATCACTGTAATAGACAACAGACAAATCCGATTACAAAAAATCGTATCAGGTTTGATGGCAAAATTCAAAGAAGATGGTGCTTATACACATCTTGGCTATGAATCTGTCACTCTAAGTGCTGACACTGTCAAATCTCTAGGATTGTCTGTAGATGGGGATTCTACACAAATGTCTGGAAGAAAGGGTTTGTATGTTAACGCTGATACTGTCCTGGAAACTCTCATAAAACGTGTCTATAATGAATCAAAAAGTCGAAATGAGGATTTATCCGATGAGGAACTTCAACAAATTGCTAAAACTGTTGCTGTTGGAACAATTCGTTATGAAATGATAAAACCTGATCTGGATAAAATCATAACATTTGATCTAAAAAACTCACTCCGCTTGGAAGGTGATACATGTAGTTACATTCAATATTCATATGCTCGTGCTTCACGCATACTTGAAAAAACTCAAACTAAGCCTAATTTTGATTCTGGATTTGAATTACTATCCTCCGATTTTGAAAAAAATCTAATTAAAAAAATTGCGATGTTTGACGTTCAAGTAAATGATTCGGTCAAGAATCTGTCTCCAAAAGTCATTGCAAAATATTCTTATGATTTAGCTGTCACTTTCTCATCTTTTTATGAACATGTTAAGGTTCTAGCATCTGAAACCCCTGAATTACTTAATGCAAGACTTTGTCTTGTTGTATCATTTCAAAAAACCTTAAAGTCAGCATTAGGCTTACTTGGAATTGATGCGCCTGAAAGAATGTGATTTAGTTTTTTTCCATCGAACTTTTGTATCTCTTTAAAAGAAAAGCATGTTGCACAGAATATTTATTTTCTTTTGCATCTTGTTTTAGTAATTCTGCATCTTTCAATCGGACTCCTTGTGCAGCTAGAAACGCATCATCTTCTCTTCCTAGAGCCTTGAATGCTTCTGATTTTTCTGTTGCTGCTCTAGAAAACTCTGGCATTATCTGTTGAACTGTATCATAATATGGTATTGCTTCTTGATATCTTCCTAAATAATTCAAAGTCACTGCCATGTTCATCAATCCATCTACATTTGTTTTATCCAATTCTAAAGCTAAATCATACAATGTTAATGCATCTTCATGTTTTCCCGTCTTGTTTAATGCAATACCTTTTGTGACTAGGGCATCTACATCTTTATCATTTTTTGATAAAAGTATCTCACAACAGCGTAAAACCTCCTCATGTAATTCGAGTTTTTCTAATGCAAGCATTTTGTTCTTCACCGCATGCTCTTCATCCACATCTCTTTCTAAAATTTTATCACAGCATTTGATGGTGTCATTATATGCGCCCACAATATAATATGCGGTACTAAGATTCTGTAGTGCAATGGGGTCATTTGGGTCTTTTTCCAGTAATTTCTGGCAAAATTCTATTGCTGTATCAAATTTCTTTGCATCAAATAACTTCTTTAATTCTGTGACTGGATCAATTAATGGAAAATCTTTCATTTTCACTCATCTTTCCATTTGAGAATTTTTATAGTATTATCTTTGACAAAACTCATGGATACTCGCATCAACATTGCTGTAATTGTTGGTGTTGTATTTGTTTTAGCATTTGCTGTTACTTTAACACAAATTCAAAACCAAGCCATTTCTCAAGATGTTGATTATGAAGTATCTGATGAATTAATCACACATTGGCTGGAAAAATACGATCCCTCTGAACAAACAATCTCAGTTACTGGTAGTGCAACCGCATCTTCTACTCCTGACACATTAATTGTGATTCTTGGAGTGGAATCTGAAGCAAAAACTGCAAGTGAATCATTGTCTCAAAATTCCAACTCATTAAATTCTGTCATTTCGTCATTGATTAATTCTGGAATTTCTAAAGACGACATACAGACATCGAATTTTAGAATATATCCCTTGTATGATAGCATAAAAGATTTGAATGGAAACTATCAGCAAGTCCTGATTGGATATCGTGTATCTAATATCATATCAATACAAACTGGAAATACTGATTCTGCTGGCAACATTATTGATGCTGCAGTCTCTTCAGGCGCGAATCGTGTTGACACTGTTTCATTTCAGTTATCTGATGAAAAATTACAAGGAATTAGTGATAACTTGATTGCAGATGCAATAAACGATGCAACTCAAAAGGCAGAAAAAGCTCTGCTTCCATTAAAGCAAAAAATTGTTGGAGTAAAATCTATAGTTGTTCACGATAACATGATGCCATATTATGATAGTCCTATGCGTGCATCATTTGACGGATTTGCAGAATCATCTATGAAATCTGCTCCAATAATGTCTGGTGAAGAAGAAATTAGAACTGACGTTAGCGTGGTATTCTATATCTCTCAAAAATAGATATTATTTGCCCTGACCTTCCACTTTGGTCAATGTTAAAGTTGAGCGAATCTTCTCGATCTTACGAATCTTCCATGAGATAGTTTCTCGAATTTTATCAACTGATTCTGATGAGACTTTGGCAATTATATCATATGCTCCGAATGTGCCCTGAACTTCTTTAACATCTGAAAACGTTTTCAATTCAGAAATGATTTGTTCTTCTGAGCCTAATTCACAATTTATTAGAACAAATGCTTGTGCCATGGTGTTCATACATTCTCATTACAGTTAAATTTTTTTTCTAAAATCTAATATACCTCATGATCTTCTGTCCTAACTTACAATGTATGAAAATTTATGGTTAATTCCATTGGGATTTGCAGCCGGTGTATTGGGGTCTATTGTAGGACTTGGTGGTGGAATAATTGCGGTACCTGCAATGACTTTTGCTGGATTTCCTCCTGCACTTGCAGCAAGTAATAGTCTTTTTGCGGCTTTTAGTAATTCTGTAGCTTCTACAGTATCGTATGCACGTCAGAAGCGTGTTGAATTTGGAATTGGCATAAAACTTGGCTTGATGTGTGTTCCTGGTACAATCTTAGGTGCCTTTGTTTCAGATGTGATGACTCCAGCTGCATTTCAAATACTTTTTGCATTTGTGTTAGTATCCTCTGCAATCTACATCTTTGCCAAACGTGCAGTGGATGAAAAGCCCTATAGCCGAACTGCATTGATGATGGTGGTATCTGCCGGCGCAAGTTTTTTTGCAGGAATAATCTCTAGTTTATTTGGAATTGGTGGGGGTATCGTATTTGTTCCATTAATGGTAATTGGAATTGGTATACCGATGCGAAAGGCGGCTCCAACATCACAGCTCATTTTGATGTTCGCTTCTCTTAGTGGTCTTTTAGTACATTCTGCACTAGGTCATCCTGATTATTTCCAAGCCCTTCTTTTAGCAATTGGTGCATTTGGAGGTGGTATCCTTGGTGCTAGATTATCATTAGAAATCAAAGAAACAAAATTAAAAATTCTTGTAACAGTAGTTCTCTTGGCAGCTGCAGTGAAATTAATTATTGATTCAATGGATGCTATTTTTTAATTCTATACAGGTTCTTTTTTGATGTAAGAACTATCTCGCCATCTTCCAGAACTCCTTCAAAATCTACGCCGATTAAACCATATTCTTCATCAATATCTTTTTTATCGGAAATCACAAACTTGAGTCGTAACACCTGATCTGTATAAAGTGGCTTCAAGAATCTTGTCTGTCTATTTTTCCATTCTGTATCCCCATCTGCTCCATAAAGTACTATCATATTTCCATAAATTTGACGTAACCTTGTAAATTCTCCCTCCATTCTTGAAATAATTGCTCGTCCCGAAACAATCTTCTGTTCATCTCTACCTGAATCTATCTCAAACATTGCATTTTTTATTCTTGAAAAACCCAGATATTCTTCTAATTCTTTGTTGGAAATACTTGTGGTGGATACAAATGTATCTCCTATTTTTAGTGATGAAAATTTTTCCATCTTTATCTTGATTCATCAGGGCAGAAAATAACTTCTGCACTAGATTCTGAATCATCAGATATCAAATAATTTACTGCATCTGTAATTCTTGCATTGTTTGGCTCTTTGCCATCTACTGTTCCTGCTAGTATTAGGAATGCTCTAACGTTTGATTTCAATACGTCACTTAATTCTTGATTTATGGTTGTAGCAAATGGTCTTAATGCTCCTCTAAACACCTCAATTTTGGCTCTTTGGTCTCCCGCAATCTTCTTTCCGTATGGCAGATCTGGACCAATGATTGCAATTCTTCCTTTAGCACCTTTGAAAAGTCTTGGATCATCTGAGCCATTTGGAACAAATACATTCATTGCACTTTGACTTACTGCAGCTGGAATGTTGATGAATTTGTTTGTCAATCCATCCCATTCTGCTCGGGAAAGTTCTGTTAATTTTGAAATAGATGGAACTTTTCCTGTAATATGAATAAAGATTTCAATATCTCCTTTTGATTTGGCAGTGTTAAACCATCTCTCAATTTCTTCATTTTTTGATAAATCAATTACATGTGAATGGAACTTGTTTGTTATAGAATCTTGAATTTCTTTTGAGCATTTGTCTGAAATAAAGCAAATTGCTTGACCGCCGTTCGATTCAATTTTTGCAGCAATGTCTTCAGCTCTTTTTGCATCTTCTGCATCTGTTGCATCAATTGTTAGAACTGCAATCTTTGATGAGTAATCGTGTTGTTTCACAGTTGCTGGTATTGAAGTAATATGAGATCTTACTGGGTAGAAAACTCTGTCTCCTGGAATGATCTTTCCATTAAGGATTTTTGCTTGTGCATCATCTGCAAGAGTTAACACTGTTGTTGCAACTTGGTCTTGTGATAAGAACTGTTGATCTGGAATCATTGTTGACGTGTTCTTTTGAATTTTCTCTGCAATACCTTGAATCTTATTTAGTAGGTTTGTTAATGTGGTTTCCTGCTTTCCTAATTTTTCGGCAGCTGCTTTAATGCCATTTTTAATTACCTCATCATCTTCTCCAAGTAATCCGACAATCTCTTTGTTTGCGGCTTCAACTTCAGAAGGTGATAATTCTTCAAAACCACTAACTCTGAGAAATTCTGATGCGGCTTTTGGATATACTGTTTTGTAAATCCTATCTGAATGAACAGGTCCTGGATTTGTTCCAATTGACACTATTCCTTTTTCAGTTAATTCCCATGACATTGCTTCTACCAATCTGTTTTTTGCACCTTGTGATGCTGTGTATGGGCCTCTGAATCTGTATGGTCTTTGTTCCAATGGTCTTTCTTCTGCAAAAAATGTTGAAATTGTAATTATCTTTGAACCTTCTTTCATAACTTTCAATGCTTGTACTGATGTCCAAAATGTTCCAGTAAGATGAATGTCTACCGTACTTCTAAAATCTTCTAACGGTGCATGTGCAAAACATGTAACGGGACCTGAAACTCCTGCGTTATTTACAACTACATCCACATTCACCCCCTCGTTTTTTAGAGAATCAAACATTTCTGTAACTGATTTTTCATCACTGACATCTACACCTGAAAATATCTTCACAAAGCCGTTTGAATTCCTCTCATTGATAATCTCAGTTAGCATCTTTGATGTGTCTTCAAGTGGCTCTCTTCTTCTTCCCAAAATAATGACGCTTGCTCCATTTTCTACAAATTTTCTGGCAACCGTCATTCCTATGCCGGTTCCGCTACCTGTGATTAAAACAACTTTATTCTCAAACTTCAATCTGACAAAATTGCTTGATTTGCAATATTAATTGCTTGTCCCTAGAGAATTATGTTTATTTGTGGGTAATCTTGAAGAAGGCTAATGCATGATACGGAATCTGAAACATTTGTCATACAGTCCATGCCCGAAAAATTTTCTGATATGCTAAAAGAGATCGCAATAGATTCCACTCCTAAAGAAATTGCAACTGATGATGTTGAAAATGATGATTATTACAGTAGAGTGTTTTCACAAACAACTCGAATGGTTACAAATAAAGGCTGTCTGGATGTCACTGGCACAAACATTGATGTCATTCAGATAATTCAAAAGGGATAATCATGCAAGATCCAAATCCACTTCCATGGGGTGCACAAGACCGTTTTCAAGCACACTACATTGTAAGAAAACAAGCGGATGATTCTATGGATCTTACTGCACGGACTGTTCTAAAAACCTCTGGTCATTTTGGATCAAAAAAAGTCACTAATGTTCAGTGGCAAGGTGGAAAAATTGCTGACACACTAAATTCTGATTCTATATTGAATGAACTCATTGCACAACAATCTGTAGACGATGCAACAATAACTATTGATCCTACATCAAAAGGTGTTAGAATCTATGGAAAATGGAAAAATAGTTTTGAATTCAATGTATCAAAGGAACAATTTGAGATCTTTGATAAAATAGCTGGTCACATTAAAAGTTACTAGGCTTTCCACCAATCAAGTGCAACGTAATCAACTTTCTCTCTTCCTGATGGAATTGCCAAAATGAATTGTTTTTTAACACTTGTAGCTAATCTTCCTGCTAACACAATATCTGTTGATGTCATATTCTCATTTCTATTGTAAACTTGAACTAAAAATGGGGCATGATCAATACCGGGTCCTTTTTGGTACACTGCAAAATCACATCCAAATTTTATACCTGGATTCACAATGTAGCCTTTATCTCTAAAGTCTTTGTAAACTTGAAATTTCTTTTCAAAATTGTGATGTTGCTCTTGACATATCTCAAACATTTTCTTTGTTGTAATTTTCTTCTTGTTTTTGTAAATCTGAATCTTTGATCTACTCATTAGATAATATCCTTCTATCAAATCTAAAATTAACGGGACATCAATCTCGTCTAATTTTGGTTTTGGAATTCCGATTGGCTTTCCATAATATCCTTGACTGAATAATTTTTTAGAATCTTCTAAGTTCCATACTATTAACCGGTTTTCTAATAGTTCTGTCTTCAAAATTATAAGCTCAATGCCAAAAGAATGAATGAATCTGAAACTTCTTGGCATTTGTCTGCCATCTCTTCAATTCCTTCTATGGTATCTTTCATCAATAACATCTCACTAGTTGTAGAAATCTCAAGTGCTTTCAATACCATCTTTCTATATTTGATATCAATCTCTCTTTCTAGTTTTTGTGTGTCTTGTGCCAGTTCAATGGATTTTGCAGAATCTGAATTTAGACTTCTAATAATCTCATTTAATTTGTAAATCTCATCTACCACTAATTCAATTAATTCTGTAAGATCCCCATCAAGTTTTGATGATTTTAATGTGCTTGCTTTGATGTTTGACAATTTGAAAGCAATTCCTGTGATATAACCTGCAATCTCGTCCATAGTATAAGCTGTATTTAGTAAATTTTCACGATTTAGAATTAGGCCTCCAACGTCTGCAACATCTCTTGTGATCTTTCTTCTAAGAGTCTCAACTTCCTCTTCTAGTGATGTAATTTGCTCCATTGCATCTTTAATTCCTGCTTTGTCCTTTTTGACAATTAATTCAGGTAATTGTGAAAGGCTCCTACCTGCATTTAAAATTCTATTAATCTCATCTTGTAAAACGGCAACTGCTTTACGCTTTGCCTGTACTTCTAATTCCCCGCTGTACATAACGAGTTTTTCTTCAATTCAGACAGAATATTAAGGCTTGGTTAATTGAATTTAAGCTATTCATGATTTACCGTCTTTTTTTGTACTTTGTATAGTGCAATAACTTCTTCATCTGTAGATGCATCTTCTGAACTCTTCTCTGTTCTAATCTTTCCTGTGAATTTTGGGAATCTCAGAGCAAGTCCTGTATTCTCTTTAATTTTATCTGATGCTGTCATATGAATTGGACTTTGTGTTATTTCTGATGCAACAACCTCAATAACTAACTCTGGCTCAAACCAGACATCTGCTTCCATATCGCTGACAATTCTTGGATTTTTTTTCAGTGTAACTTTGGGTGAAAGAATCTGGTATAATTGATCTAAACTCTCATCTGAAAAACCTGTACCAACTTTACATATGCTTGGAAAAACATCCTCTTCGTCATTATAAGTTGCAAGTAATAATGTTCCATATTTTCCGGTACGTCTTCCTTTTCCAAAAAATGCTCCAATGACTACGAGGTCGAGACTATCTCCAAGATCATTTTGATATTCTCTTTTGAGTTTAAGCCAGTTACTTCCTCTAATTCCTGCTCTGTACGTTGAATTCAAATGTTTCAGCATCAATCCTTCACATCCTGAATTAATTGAATTTTCTAAAACCTCTAAAACTTGTTCTTCGTTGTTTATAATTGACATTGGAATTAATCTTGCAAAGTTATCCTCTTTGATAATTTTCTCTAATAATTTTCGCCTTTCTACATATTCCATCTCCATACAATTTTTTCCATCTGAAAATAATACATCAAAGAAATTTACAGTGATAGGATACTTTGTTACTGCCTGATCAATCTCATATTTTCTTCTTCTATGCATTAACTCTTGAAATGGCAAAAAATCTCCAGAATTGGTATTCATTGCCACCACTTCTGCCTCTAAAATAACCTCATCAGAAATAATTAATCTAGAAATTTTTTCAACTATGTCTGGATAATACGAGGTAATGTTTTCCAAGCTTCGAGAAAAGATCATTATTGTATCTTTTTGTTTATGTATCTGTGCACGTTCTCCATCTAACTTGTATTCTGCAGCAAAGTCATCTTGAAATTTCTTTACTGTATCTTCTCCACTCTTAATCCTGTCTGCTAACATTGGACGAATTGGATTAAACAATTGAATCTGAAATTTTCTTATCTGTTCTATTCCTCCTGTTGAAACAACTTGGGCAACTTTTCCTAAATCACTTGAAACATTGTATGCATTTTCAATAATTTCTCTGTTCTCTTTTTTCCCCGTAAATGCTATTGCTAACGCATCCATGACTGTATTTTCTGCAATGCCTAAGCGTAATGTTCCAAGTAAAATTTTCAAAATAAATTTTGCTTCTTGCGGTGTTGCATCATTTAGTATGCTTGAAATATATCTCATCTTCATCTCTTGTGATCCTTTTCCTTCTAGATTTGCAATCTTGAGTAATGTCTCGTAAACCATCTCTAGCGTAATTGTTTCTGATGAAAAAGTTGTCTGAATCTTTTGTTGTAAAATGTTTTCTGCAGTTTGTCCTAAATCTCCTCCTTTGTTATAATCATCCTCGATTTTTTTTAGAGGTATGCCTGATGATTTTGACATTGCTTTCATTACAAGCTTTTCTGCAATTCCAAGTTCAATCCCTTCAAAATTCGGTCTAAGCTTTCCCTGAATGAGATAGACAGCTTTTGAAATCACTTCTTCTGGAATCTCTTTTATTAATCCCACTAGAATATCTGTTAGCTCAAGTCGTTTACTTGTCGCTTCCATTTTTTGAAATGCGTCCGAAATAATTGAAAATTTCATGTATTGATGTAGTTTTGATGTTTTATTTGATTAACTTTTGTTCTAGATGTATCTGAACATAACTTTTTTTCGGTCTTTTTTTATGTCTGAAACCAAAGCAAAGTTGTTTAGTGGATAAGCTTCTTTGAACTGTTTCATGAAACTCCATGCTACATCATGATTTCTAAATTCGGTTCGTAATCCTGGAATGACTGTCTCTCTTCCATCAATATCAAAAATTACGACTGAGTAATGTTTTGGTCTATTGTGTGGTCTTGCTCTGAGAAACCATGCCACTGCAAATACAAATGCCGCAACGATGATGAATCCTGCCCCTATGTCCTTGAAGACTGGCCAAAAGAGATCTGGAATTGTCTGACCAAATAATTGAACCACGAAATTTGAAAATGTCAATATTGCTGCAATTGTCATTGCGATTTTTGTCACGCTGTGAGAAAAGAATGAAAATTGAAATTCATATTTAGAAATCATCTGCAAAGTCTAAAACTACAATTGATTTAATCTTTACTTAAAAAATTCCTGTCCTTAGTCCGGATCTTCGTAATTTTCTTTTCTTTCGCCGGAATCTGATTTTGAGTCCATTGGAACCATCTTTTCTTTGAGTACATTCATCCTATCTTTGTATCCTTCAGCATATTCTAATTCATCTGGAACAAGTGTTGCTGGATGAATAAATCCTTGACTTCGAATTGCTAGTGCTTTTATGGTTGCTTGTTCTCTAATGTAATCCCAATCTGGAGTTGAGAATCCATCAAATGGACCTGTAAATTTTCCATCATGCATACTGAATACTAATGACTCTACAATTGGAATACAGAAATTGATTGTTGCTGCAGAATTTAATTTTACAGGCATTAGTGGCATATTATGACTTCCTCGTGTATTTCCTGCAACATAGTGTGGATTATTAAATACACTTCCTGCTTCTTCAGTTGCTGGGAACATTTTTTGTGTTCTGATTAAACAAACAGGATCATCTTTTCCAACATACGTGCCTGCAATATTATGAAGTCTATCCGTTGATGCATCCATAATTGGCTCTCCATCCCTTGTTGTAATTGATGAGATAACATATCTTCCTGGATACATTAGCGCTGCTTCCAAAGTTGGTTTATCTTCCCATAAGGATAATTTTGCAATTGTTGCATCTTCTACATCCATAACGTGGAATACAACTCCTTTTGCAAGTGATTTGTTTACAATTAATCCTGTATTACTTAGTGCATCTACAAATAATCGGTACATTGGATAATTGAAACAACCTGGCTCTGTTTTATCTGCTGCAAACACTGTGAATGCTTCATTAGGCCTCTCTTCAAATTCTAATTCTGCAACTCCTGGTCCCATTCCTTTTACATTTCCTGAAAATGAATCTTTTAACAAATCTTGACCTGCACCGTACAGTCCCTCTCTTTTTGCAACAGCGGTTCCTGCTACAAACGCTTCATATGCTAATTTGTGAATCTTTTCGTTGTCTACCCCATGTGTGTGACTCATAACAATGTGAACGTCATCTCCACAATAACCGATATAGTGATCAATCAACAAATCACCTGCAGACTTTACAGTATCTCTAACTGCTTGAATTAAATTATCACTTGGTCTCGTATGTCCTCCAATACCGCCAACATCTGCTTTGATTACTGACACTGTAATTTTCATACTAACGATTTTTTCTTCTTTGATTTATACTATATGCTATATTGTCAAACTTTTTCTGATCTAAAAATTTCAAAAAAAGGTGTAAAAAAATGCAAAAAATCAAAATGATTATAAAGACCATTTAATACGAATTTCCTATGGCAGATAAACCACACATGAACATGATTATCACAGGACACATTGATAATGGCAAGTCCACAACAATGGGTCATTTCTTGATGGATCTAGGTGTAGTTGATCAAAGAACAATTGATGCTCATGCTGCTGAATCTGAGAAGACTGGAAAGGGTGATACCTTCAAGTACGCTTGGGTTATGGATAACATCAAAGACGAGAGAGAAAGAGGTATTACTATTGACCTTGCTTTCCAAAAATTCGAAACTCCAAAATTTAATTATACATTAATCGATGCTCCAGGACATAGAGACTTTATCAAAAACATGATTACAGGTGCTTCTGAAGCAGACTGTGCAGTTCTTGTATTATCTGCAAAACCAGGTGAAACTGACACTGCAATTGCTCCGGGCGGACAAGCACGTGAACACGCATTTTTACTAAAAACACTCGGTGTAGGTCAAATTATAGTTGCAGTTAACAAAATGGATGATAGTGACTTCTCAGAAGATGCTTACAACGCAGCAGTTGAGAAAGGAAAAGGACTAGTAAAATCCTGTGGTTACAAAGTCGACCAAGTACCATTCATTCCAGTATCTGGATGGAAAGGTGACAATCTAGTTAAAAAATCTGAAAATATGGGTTGGTATTCCGGTAAAACACTCTTAGAAGCATTTGATGATTTCACTGCTCCTGAAAAACCAACTGGTAAACCACTACGTCTTCCAATTCAAGATGTATATTCAATCACTGGTGTCGGAACTGTTCCTGTAGGACGTGTTGAAACTGGTGAAATGAAACCTGGACAGAAAATTGTAGTAATGCCCTCTGGTGCACAAGGTGAAATAAAGTCAATTGAATCCCATCATGCAGAACTTCCAAGTGCTGAAGCAGGTGACAACATTGGTTTCAACTTGAGAGGAATTGAAAAGAAAGACATCAAACGTGGTGATGTATTAGGAACTCCTGACGCACCACCCGCAGTTGCAAAAGAATTCAAAGCACAAATTATCGTTATTCATCACCCAACAGCAATCGCACCAGGTTATACTCCTGTAATGCATGCTCACACCGCACAAGTTGCAGCAACAATTACTGAATTTGTTGCAAAGATTAACCCACAAACTGGTGCAATGGATGAAGAAAATCCAAAGTTCTTAAAAGTTGGAGATTCTGCTATTGTTAAAATTAGACCAGTAAGACCAACACCAATTGAAACATTCCAGGAATTCCCTGAAATGGGTAGATTCGCACTTAGAGACATGGGTGCAACAATCGCTGCTGGTGTTGTAAAAGAAATTACTGAATCACACACACCTTAGAGAGAGTCATTATGGCTCAAAATGCTCGCATCAAATTAACCAGTACAAGTCTTTTGAAATTAGGTGGTGTATGCGATGAAATTATGGGCATTGGTAAAAAAACCGGTGTTAAAGTAAAAGGCCCAACCCCACTTCCTGTTAAACGCCTTAATGTTGTCACACGTAAATCTCCATGTGGGAATGGAACTGAAACCTATGAGAAATGGGAGATGCGGATGCATCGAAGGATTATTGATCTTAATGCAGATGATAAAGCAATAAGACAATTAATGCGTCTGAAAATTCCTGATGATGTCTATATTGAATTATCTCTAAAATAACTTAGCCTTTTATTATGGGGATTATGATTAGCTGATATGTCTGAAGAGAACTTTGAAGAATCATTTTCTGAAGAAAAATTCGATGTTTTTTACAAATGTATGCGCTGTGGCCATGAAACTCCATTAGAGGAATTGGCAAGACTTCCTGAGATCAAATGTATATGTGGTTTCAGAGTATTTACAAAGAAAAGACCCGGTCTTGTAAGAAACGTAAAATCAATCTAAATTCGATCTTTTTTGTAACTGTGCTGTTTTTGTAAATGTGTTCTCATATCCTCCATGTTTGAAAAATTTTCCCCACATTCTTTACAATCGTATGGTAAATCCTTGTAATGTGTGATTTGAAGATGTTGCATTAATTCTTCCTGGCTTTTAAATTTCAAGTCACATTTTTCACACGGAATTTTTGTAAAAAACTTCATTCTAACTATTCTTTGCTTTTTGCTCGTCCCAGCATATTCTACAAAGCTGACCTTCTATCTTCCAATCTGGCTTTGGATTGTATCTTATGAATCCCATCTTTTTATTACATAAAACACAAAATTCTTTCTTTGTTTTGAAATCCCCTTCTTTATTATCAAAACATGTCTTACAAAGTAATCCTTTCATATCCCATTGCCATCTTGGTTCCCACAAGTCTGTAATCTTTTTTTGAGCTCCACATATTCCACACTTTGACTTGATGTTTGAATCATAGGATTCTTGCATTTTATCCATATAGCAATCTCCGCAAAGTGGTGATTCGACATACCATTCTTTTTTTGCCTTATGCTTGTGCTTGGTCTCCTTTTTACAAACAGTGCAAATTGCTGGTTTTTTATCAAATAGTCCCATAATTATTAGTGAAATACAGATCTAATTAAATTATAAAATTAGAAAAAGAATTTTTTGATTTAGAGTTCTTCTAAGAGACTCTCTAAACCCTGACTAGAATTTAACATGCCTTTTTTCTTGGCAATTTCTTCGATCTTTTTGTGTTGCTCATTAGTAAAGCAAACTGGCATTGAACGTTTTTCCATAAACAGACACGTTTCTCATTTTTAATAACTCTTACTTTGTTTTTTAAATTATATTATATTATGCGCGCTCAACATATCCACATGGCAAAAATGCGTCAGATCTTAATAATTGGAAATAATGATAACGGCTGTACTCCTGAAATTGAGTCTATTGCGTATGAGGCAGGTCAAGAAGTTGCAAAGTCTGGTTCTGCCTTAATTACTGGTGGTTTGGGTGGTGTGATGAAGGCAGCATCCCGTGGAGCAAAAGATGCTAATGGATTGACAATTGGAATTATCCCACAAGATGATTCTTCTCTTGCAAACGAATTTTGTGACATCGTAATTCCATCTGGAATGGGACTGTCTAGAGATTTTCTTAATGCATTATCTGCTGATGGGGTAGTTGTTGTAGGTGGTGGTTCTGGCACATTATCTGAAATCTGTGCTGCATACATGTACAAAAAACCCATTGCTACTGTAAAAAATTCTGGTGGTGTGGCAACAAAATATTCTGATCAATATTTAGATCACAGAGAAAATGTGAAAATAATTGGATTTGATTCTCCTAAAGATGCTGTTAAGTATATTCTGGAGCAGACTAAATCATAGATTCCAAAAGTGGGTCTGGTTTGTAAAACTCTCCGTGCTCTTCTGCTAACTTGTTTAATTCATCCACAATATTTTTGAAACCAATATCTCTTGCTGTCTCAAACAATGGTTTTCTTAAACCTAATCCTAATTTGGCAGCTTTTTCAATCTCTTCTATATCACTTGCACCGTTTGTAATCAACCATGCTGCATTATTTAGTATATTTGCAACCAGTTGAATAGGATTGCATTTCTCTGCTAACTCTTCTGACAATTCCACTCTCTCATATTTGTCGTCAGAATATTTGTAATAGCCCTCTCCTGATTTTTGACCTAATTTTTTCTCATCAAACATTTTCTCAACTGTATTGTGAGGATTGATTACTTTTTTATCTCGTAAATGCATCTCAACAGTTGCCTTATGAATAACATCCATTCCTGTAAAGTCTGCTAACTCAAAAATCCCCATAGGGAACCCAAGCTTGAATTTTACTGCAGAATCAATCTCTTCTAGAGTTGCCCCTGTCCTATCCTTCAAGTAGCATGCTTCATGAACCATTGGAATGAACAACCTGTTTATGATAAATCCTGGAACATCTTTTCTACATAACACTGCTTGCTTGTTTACTGATTTTACAAATTCTTGTGTCATATCGGTAATCTCTTGTGATGTCTTCTCACCTGGAATAACTTCGACTAGTTTCATTAATTGAGGTGGATTGAAAAAATGTATTCCAATAAATTTATCTGGCCGTGATGTGGTGTTTGCAATCTCTGTGATTGGTAATGTACTTGTGTTTGATGCAAAGATGACTTCTGGTTTAGCAGCCTTATCTAATTCTGCGTAGACTTGTTTTTTCAAATTCATTATTTCTGGTACCACTTCTATGACTAATTCTGCATCTCTTACAGCTTCGTTCAAATCTACAATTGGAACAATTCTTGAAAAAATAGCATCTCCCTCTTCTTTTGAAATCTTCTCTTTTGTGACTAATTTGTCTAAACTCCATTTGATTTTCTCCATTGCTTTATCAAGAAATTCTTGTTTAATGTCACGTAGAACCACATTATATCCTGCAGTTGCAGAAACTTGTGCAATCCCATGCCCCATAACTCCTGAACCTAAAACTGTGATATTTTTCACTGTCACGCACTCTCTTTGAAAAACCATTATATCAATCTAGTTTGAAATATCTACATGGGATTATTTGGTAAGAAAAAAGAAAATGATAAAACTCAAACCAAATGTAAAGAATGTGGTTTAGAACTACATCAACCTGAAAGATTAGAACGACACATGAAAAAAGCACATGGAAATGTACCTGAGAAAAAGCCTGACTTTAGTACTAAAGGTGGTGTCGAGCAAGGCGGTATGTGGTAAAATTATTAATGCAAAATATTCTCGATAAATAATGGAATTATCTGATGGTCAAAAATACGCAATAGTTTTTTTGGGCTCTTTGGCAGTTGCAGGTATAGTTCTTAGCACTCTTGTATTTCCATTTTGGAATTTTATTCGAGAAGATGTGACTGAAGAAGTTGAAATTTTTAGGTCTGCAGATGGAAATTGCTATGTTGATACGTCTGATAAAATACCAAAAACTATCGAAAACTGTAATCTTAAAGAAGGAACTAAAGTAACAATAACTTATGAACATGGATTGCCCTGGGCAACAATTGTAAATCCTGGTGAATGATATGGATTGTATATTTTGTAAAATCATCTCAAAAGAAATTCCCGCAAAAATTCTATATGAGGATAATGATACAATCTCATTTCTTGATGCATTTCCTGTTGCAAAAGGTCACACTTTGGTGATTCCAAAAAAGCATTTTTCAAAAATACAAGACTTGCCATCTGACTTGAATCAAAAATTATTTGACTCGGTTCATAAAATGATACAAAAAGTTGATTCTTTACAGGGTGCTACCCTTGTCGCAGTTCATAATGGAAAGGAGAGTGGTCAAGAGGTGCCTCATGTTCATGTGCATCTTATACCACGAAGTATTGCTGATTCTGCAGGTCCTGTTCATTCTATGTTTAAAGATAAAATTGAGTTATCTGATTCTGAGATTAATTCTCTTTATGATGATTTGAAGTCTGCCTAATATGGGTAAATTCTTTCATTCTCTTCTAAATTATCTACGATGATTGCTTTAGTAGGGCATGTCTCTGCTGCACTGATGATCTTCTGATTTTTTGTTCCATTCTTATCGTACACTCGAGATTTTGGATTTGATTTTGTATTTTTATCGACTGTAAAAACTTCTGGTGCAATCGTCTCACAACTGCAACATCCTATACACAAACTTTGATCAACATTCACATTTAATTTAAATTCTTTACGTTTTTTTGTAAAACCTCTGTCTTCTGGCTCTTCCTTTGTTTCTTCGTTAACTGTCTTCTCATATTTTTCCCAAAACTCTTTTTCATATCTCTTCCACCATTCTTCGTTTGCTTCAAAATCTTTTGTAAATTTACTCCAGTCTTCTTCCGGCGTTTTTGATTCTCCTTTAGGTCCCCATCTCGTTCTCTTGTAGAATTTCTGACTAGTTTGTGTATACTCAGATTTCCCATTAGACGTTTTTGGCTTTTGTCGTACCGAATGTTTATTCTGATTTTTCAAAAAATGATATGCTTCTGTGATTATCTTGAATTTCTTCTCACTTGCAAAATCTTTATTTTTATCAGGATGATATTCTAGAGCTAATTTTCTATACGCGTATTTCACTTCATCAAATTTTACATGACTTTTTAATTGTAGTGTCTGGTATGCCTGACTTGAATTCAATGTTTTTCATTAGTGATAATATGTTAAAAATATGTCCTATTCTAAGATCTCATCATCTTTTTTCCATGCAGGATCCACTATGCAAAGTGTAATAAGATCTTCATCTCCGTTATTTTCTAAAAACTGTCTTGAATTTGGTGGAACAAAAATTGTCTCATCTTTTACTACTTGTTTTTGTTCTTCACCAACATGCATAATTCCATTTCCTTGTAAAATGTAGTATATTTCACTTGTCGACATTGTATGTGGCTTTGAAGTCTTCCCTGGATTTATTGTACAGTGAGCGATACTATATCGAATTGCATTATCTGTATCTTCTGGTGCAAAAATCTGTTTAATTTGGGTGCCTTCTTGTCCTGAAAAAGCTTGTATCTTCTCAATTTCTTTTGAATTCATTTTATTGTAATCGTTCTGTTACGTTTGATTTAAAATCCGATTCATACCACGTTGTTTTTGGCTCTGAATTCTTTTTTGGAAATGAGTTTACTGCAATATGTGCAAAATCTTCATTTTTGTTTATAGAGCCATGTGTATGAAGTTTTTTTGCAGGTATGTGTACACAATCTCCTTTATTGAGATTTATACTCTCCACTTTTTTTATCTTAAAATTTTTAACACCATTTCCTATCTTTTTATACATCACTAGACTTCCTTTCCCTTTTGTAACTATCAGCGTCTGACCTCCATCGTGAAAATGCAATTTTGTTCTTGCACCATTCTTGAATGTAACGTGGTAGATTTTCTCGGTGCTAGGTTTGATCTTTGCCGAAATATCTTTTGCGGCAATCTTCCCTGTGAAATAATTTGTTTTTGCCTTTTTACTTGGAATGCCTTCCCTAGTGAAAAGATTCTCTTTTTGCATAATCTGCATCTTGAGATGTTGTATATGTCTCTTAGTCTAATAGGACTTAAAAATACATGAATGTACCATATGTAGTTCACATGACAAAAATTAACACAAAAACAAAAGTAATCTCATTAAAACCACATCTTGATTCTGATGATGCTGAAGAAATGGTTGATTCAAGAAAAGTAAAGCTTTTCCAAACATTACTTCACAAACCTAAGAAAAGTGAGATACATATGCATTCACTTAACCTACACTTTGAAGCAATTCTTCTCTTATCGGGAAAGTATAGTGTTGATTTTATTCGTGATGCAACTCATACCTTATCTGTTGACAAAGATGTTCAAGAGGTGATAATATCTGATGAGGTTTTTCCTATCAAAACAAAGAAAGGAGTTTTCAGTAAATTAGAACCATCTTTCAAAAATAAAGTAAAAATTGAAATGCAGGAACGGGTAATGCTTGAGAATACAGATGATATATCATTTGATCATCATGGGAAAGAGATGAATCTCTCATACAATGATACACTAAAACTATTGGACAAACATCCCAAAAAAACACTAAATAAAAGTAGGGATTCTATACGCCGACCTGAAATTACACTTGATGCCGCAATTTCCAAATTAATCTCAAAACTCATGAAACCTGCTGACGCTGGAGTAAAATCATCTGAAGATAATATTGAATTTAGAGATATTTTGGAAATCTACGTTCCAATTTATGAGGCAAGATTAATTGGTCCTAAAAAAAGAATCAAAATATTACGAATTGATGCAATTAGAAAAAAAATCTTGTAACTATTTTACCATTCTCTGAAATTCTGGATCATCATAGAATTTTTCAAAAACCTTTTCTTTTCGTGCCCATAACTTGATTGTCTTTGAATGTTTAATTGCGACATTTAGCAAATCAAATGCCTCGTTGACCTCATTTAATGCGGCTTTACTCCTAGCTTTTGCATAAACTACGTTGATGTTTCCTTTATGCTTCTCCAGAATCTTGTCAAAAACATCGATTGCTTTTTCATGTCTGTCAAGTTCTGCCAATTCTATTCCTTTATGAAACAAGGAATCAAGATGTCTTGGATTTGCTCTGTAAACACTCTCAAAACAATTCAATGCCAGCTCATGTTTTCCTGTTTTGCCTAATACAATTCCTTTGTAAAATCTTGGATTTGGTTTTTTTGGGTCTATCTTAATTGCTTCTTCTAATACTTTCAATGCCTCATCATGTTCGAGTTTTTTGTCCAGTAGAACTCCTTTATTGTAATATGCAGGTGCATAGCTAGGGTCTGCTTTTATTGCTTTTTCATAATATTCCATTGCCCCTTCTGAATCTCCAAGTTCTGCCATTGCAATGGCACGATTATTCAATGCAGGCGCATCATTTGGATTCCTTTGTATTATCATATCAAAACATGTTATTGCATCTGCATACTTTTTCATTTGATTTAACGCCAAACCCTGATTATACCATGCATTAACATTCTCAGGATCAATCTTTGTGACTTTTTTAAATAATGAAACTGCAGCCTTTGGTTGATTTTTTTCTAAAAATGACATTGCTTGATACATCAAGTCTTCTGGGTCCTCTTTTCTCCCAAACAATCCCATATTTTCTAACAATTATTCCTGCTTATAACAACTGCATTGTTTTGACTTGTGACGTATGCATCCTATTAGCCGATGATCTCTACATCCACAAATCCTACATTTTTTCATTTTTTCACATGTAATTTCAATTGACTACTACTTAACGGATTGTAGAATGAATCTGTAATATTCTTCAAAACCTTACTATAATTTTGAGAAAAATCACCATTCGGTTAAATGAAAAAGACTATCTTGATTTTCTACTTGAAAGCAATGAGCATAACAATACTGCTGAAGAACAAATTCATGAAATTATTCAATATTATGTATTAATTCGACGCCGTCGTACAAAATTAGGTAATCGTATCAAAGAAACTTTGGACATGCATATGTGATTATTTGCACTTTTTCTTATGCTTTCTCAGGTCGTCTGGGTCTCTAAACTCTGCCCCACAATTACGACATTTTACGTCAACTTTTCTTCCATGCGCAACTTTCTCATGTCTTTTTAATCTCTCTGCATCATTCAACTCCAATCCACATTTCTTACATTTTGTTGCACCCTCATCAGTTTTTGTAAAAAGTTTCATCGTACATTATAGTGCCTAGATCTTAAAATGATTTTCCCTTTTTTCCTTAAGGGACTGAAAAATTGTTGGTATAATTGAAAAAATTATGCAGATCTAAATCTTTCCGGCATCATTTCTAAAATTACTTTATGTGAAGGTGGTCTTTCTAGCCTCTGACAAATTTTATAGACACAATCTCCTATGATTGATGAATTTACATCTCTTATACCATACCTCTCAAAAATTTCATCAGGAGACATTCTTTCCATCTGAGAATTAATATTAAATGCAATTTCTAATACAACTGGCTTTAATCTTACTTCATAATCTTGTTGTAATTTTTCAATATCTTCTTCGAGTTTGCTAATTTTTTGTTCATCAGATATGCTATTTTTTTCTAATTCTAATTCATGTAATTTTTTAACCGTTTTGCTACTATGGTAATCAAACCTAATGATTAGCTCTTTTATCACTACTGCCTAAGTTGAGAGTTTAGGATATAAGGTCTATGCAATAATGAATATCATGCAAGTAAATGAAATTTTCAAATCAATTCAGGGTGAAGGGCCAAATTCTGGGAAGCCTGCAATTTTTTTAAGAACTGCTCAATGTAACCTGAAATGTACTTGGTGTGATACAAAATACACATGGGATTGGGAAAATTATGATTTTACAAAAGAAGTTAAAGAGATGACAATTGATGAGATTAAAAAATCAATCACCGCTCTTAAAATTAAACATCTAGTAATTACTGGCGGTGAACCATTACTTCAACAAGATGACTTGGCTAATTTGTTAACTTTCCTAAAACCTGATTTTTATGTAGAAATTGAAACTAATTGTACACTTATTCCAAATAAAATGTTGATAGATCTTGTTGATCAATGGAATGTTTCTCCAAAAACAGAGAATTCTGGAAATCCATTAGAATTATATGAAAATAATGAATGTTATCACTTTTTTGCAAATCAAGAAAATTGTTTTTTTAAATATGTTGTAGAAAATGAAACTGATATACCAGAAATCAAAAAATTTGTTACAAAATATAAGATTCCTGAAAATAGAGTGCAATTGATGACGCAAGCTTCAACAAAAGAGGAAATACACGCACGGGAAAAATCTATCTCTGAATTGGCAAAACTACACAATTTTGCATTCTCTCCACGATTACATGTGGCAATGTGGGGTTCTCAACGTGGAAAATAATTATAACCCAAAAAAATTAGGATTCTGAACATGACAAAAATAAAAACAGGGGATCTGGTATTATTTTTCTATAACGATTCTAAAAAATGGCTTTTGAAAATCTCAAAAAAAGAACAATTTCATTCTCATATTGGAGTCATTAAACATGCAGATGCAATTGGAAAAGAATTTGGCAGTAGACTAGTAACAAACAAGGACAAATACGTCTATTTGTTAAAGCCTACCATTCATGATCATGTCATGAAAATGCAACATGGCACACAAATTGTCTACCCAAAAGATTTGGGGTACATTGCAGCCAGAACTGGACTCCAATCTGGTCAAAAAATTGTTGAGATTGGAACTGGAAGTGGCTCATTGACTACCTTTCTTGCAAGCATTGTAAAACCACGTGGCCATGTTTACACATTTGATGTTGAACCAAAATTTATGGAAATTGCTGAAAAAAATATCAAAAAAGCTGGAATGTCAAAATATGTGACAATGCATAACCTAAATCTAAAAAAATCAAAAAAACTACCTATTGATGAAGCTGATTTGGCAGTAATTGATCTTGGTGACCCTTGGGAAGTGTTACCCCAAGTTAGAAAAATGCTAAAAAGTAGTGGCAGTGTGATAGCCATTTGTCCTACCATGAATCAACTTGAAAAACTGTCAACTGCTTTTGTGGAAAATGAATTCAGTGACATTGAATGCACCGAACATATACTTCGTCATATTGAAGCAAGAGATGGAAAAACTAGACATTCATACCGAGGAATTGGTCATACAACATATCTTGCTATGGCAAGAAAAGTTTACTTTAATAAGAAAAGATTAAAGAAAAAGTGAATTAATTGACTGCTAAATCTCTCACAACTCAACTTGTTAGAAAATTCATTACTCAACGTAAAGTCAACTCTCGTAAAGGCGATAATGGAAAAGTTCTGGTCGTTGGTGGAAGTTACATGTATCATGGTGCTCCTGCACTCTCATCACTTGCTGCTATACGTTCTGGAAGTGACTTGGTATACACATGTGTTCCAAAAATTAATGCATTTGCTACTCGTTCACTATCCCCTGATTTGATAGTTATTCCTATGGCCGATTCTAAATTGACACGTGGAACTGTCAATAAACTGTTAGGACAAATTCCTGTTGATATTAATTCAGCAACAATTGGAATGGGCTTGGCAATTCAAGATATTGAGGCATTAAAATTATTTGTAAAATCTTTACTTTCCCGTGATGTACGATTATCATTAGATGCTAGTTCATTAGTTAGAGAAATTTTACCAATCATTGAAGGACAGAATGTAGTGATAACTCCTCATGAAGGTGAGTTCAAAAGAATTTTTGGAGACTCACCAGGGAATAAAAAAACACAGAGACTAGCATCATGTGAAAAATATGCAAAAAAATATTCTATCACTATTCTGTTAAAAGGCCAAGATGATATAATCACAAATGGAAAAACGTCCTTTGTACATTCCACATCTACTCCTTGTATGACCGTTGGCGGAACAGGTGATGTACTGTCTGGTCTAACAGCTGGATTCCTTTCTAGAAATAAAAATACATTGGAGTCCGCAAGCGCTGCAACATTTGTTAATGGTATGGCAGGAAAATTACTTCAAAAAGAAATTGGAAATCATATTCTTGCAAGTGATCTTTTGGATGTTCTACCAAAAGTTCTAAAACCATTTGATAAATTGAAAAAATGAAATTTAAAAAAACATTACAATTTGTAGACCAAAACATGGATTCTCTTCTCAAGGATCTACAAACGTTGATCCATCAACCAAGTGTCTCTGCAAAAAATGAAGGAATTGAGAAATGTAGTAAACTTGTATCAAAAATATTAAAAAAATCTGGTATAAAATCTGAAATTTTACAATTAGGGAATGGCGCAGCTCCTCTTGTATATGGTGAAGTGAAATCAAAAAATAATCCAAATACAACTTTGTTGTTTTACAATCATTATGATGTTCAGCCAGTTGAGCCATTAGAATTATGGAATGATCCTCCCTTCAGCGGCAAAATAATTGGAAATAAGATTTTTGGACGTGGTGCGTCCGATGATAAAGGTGAACTTATCACCAGAATCAAGGCTGTGGAATCTTATTTGAAAATGTATGGTGATGTGCCATGTAACATAAAATTTGTAATTGAGGGAGAAGAAGAAAATGGAAGTGAAAACATTGCACGCTACTTAAAAAAATACAAAAAGAAATTTTCATGTGATGGTGTTGTATGGGAGTTTGGTTACGTTGATCAAAAAAATAGACCAATCATTGGGTTAGGAATGAAAGGCTTGCTATACGTGGAACTTGTTGCAAAAGAATCTATACGTGATGTCCATTCCAGTTTTGCAGTAATAATTAAAAATCCTGCGTGGCGGTTAGTGCAGGCATTAAATACAATGCGTGATAGTAATGGAAAAATACTGATCAAAGGTTGGTATGATGACATCACGCCTTTATCAAAAAATGACATAAAACTAATCCAAAAAGAACCATTTGACGCTAAAGGATTCAAAAAAGAATATGGTGTCAAAAGTTTTGTTGGAAACAAAAACGCTCTAGATGCAAAGAAAGCATTAGTGTCAGGTGTGACATGTAACATTGCAGGGATAGAATCTGGTTATACTGGCGACGGTGCAAAGACTGTTCTCCCAGGTAGTGCAAAAGTCAAAATTGACTTTAGATTGGTTCCAAACATGGATCCAAAAAAATTGATAAAATTACTAACAAAACATCTACGTGTAAATGGTTTTGACGATATATCGATCAATGTTTTAAACGCAGAAGCAGCTGCAAGAACAAATCCAAATGAAAAAATTGTTACTACTGTTTGTCAAAGTACAAAAAAAATCTTTGGTGACTATGTTTTGAACATTTCTAATGCAGGAACTGGACCAATGCATGCATTTACAAACATTTTGTCAGTTCCTTGTATTTCTGTAGGGGCTTCATACATTTTTTGTAGAATGCATTCTCCAAATGAATTTGCAAAAATCGATCTACTAAAAAAAACTACTAAGAACATTTGCTTGCTATTAGAAAATTTTTCACGATCATAATTTGTAAAATCTACTTGAATTAATTACACAACGTATGTAAAAACAAGTAACTTGTACAATATAACACAGAAAAGATCTGGCAGAAGGTTATGGCTATGTCTAAAGCTAAGAGAAGCGCAGCAGCTAAAAAAGCAGCACGCACTCGCAAAAGAAGAGCAGCAGCCGCAGCAAAGTCTGCAGCTGCTAAGAAAGCTTCAGCAGCACGCAAACGTAAGAGAGCAGCCGCAAAGAAAAAAGGCGGGCAGCCCCAAAACGTAAAGCAGCCGGAAAGAAAAAAGGCGGCGCAAAACGTAAAGCAGCTCCAAAACGTAAAGCAGCAAAGCGAAAAGCAGCTCCAAAACGACGTCGTCGTTAAACTGATCGTAATCTGTCAGTAACGTTGACCGCGTGTAACACGCTGATGCGTTCTCGGCAATTGACGATCTACGTTTTTTTAGATATCTACTAACTGAAAGTATTCACAAATTTTTAGTAATGACTTTTATTGTCTGTTTTTTGAGTTATCGTATGAGTATGTACATGCCAGGTGCAACTGCTGTAGGTATTACATTTGATCAAGGTGTAGTATTTGCAAGTGAAAAAAGAATTGCATACGGAAATTTCCTTGTTAGTAAATCCACAAAGAAAACTTTTCCAATAACTCCTAAAGTTGGAGCAACATGTGCAGGTCTAGTTGCTGACATGCAATTATTATCTTTACAAATCTCGGCATTAGCAAAAATTAGAAAGATGGATTTGAAACGTGATGTTCCACCAAACACAATTGCAAAAATGATGTCAAACATGATGTATGAGAGACGTTACTTTCCTTTGTTAACTCAAGTAATTGTCGGTGGAATGACTGACAAACCTGTAATCTATACACTTGATCCTTTAGGTTCTGTCTTACCTGATGACTATGCTGCTGTTGGTACTGGTGCTGAAATGGCATTGGGAGTATTAGATCCTCAATTCAAAGAAAATATGAATGAAAAAGATGCTGTAGACTTGGCCGTCAAAGCAGTCCGTTCAGCAACAATGAGAGATTCTTTCAGTGGTGATGGAATTGATGTTTTAGTTGTTAACAAGGATGGAATTACTGAATTTACTGAAGAAGTAAAGTAATCTATAGAGTTTTAGAAATTTCCCACGCTTTGTCAGAAATATAATGTAAATTTTTCAACACTTCTCCTTTCTCCATGTTATCTAATTCACCACTATCTACCTCTGATTTTCCCACTGCGAGGAATTTATTCTGTGATTCCTCGATAATACATACAATGTCATTTTTTGCAAATTTTGAAAATTTTTTGATTCCAGGCCTCATGAGATTTGCACCTTTACACATGAATTTTACAGCTCCCATATCCACTTGAACATACGGAAATTTTTCTAATGTTGAAATTTCACTGAGAAACGGAAGATGTTCATCTTTAATTTTTAAAATTTTAATCTCATTACCTGTGATCAATTGTATCCCATCATCAATCTCATAGACCTTGAGATTCTTCACTTTGGGTATGTCCATTTTCCATTTTTCTGACACAATTTTCAGTAGCTGTGCTGTTTCACTTTTTGAAATTAAATTTGTCTTCAAGCCTTTGTGATCTCTTTTCTAATGTCTATCAAGTCTCTTAATATTGCACTTGCAGTTTCAATTCCTCCTGCTCCTCTGCCAATAATTGTCTGAGTGCCTGAATGTTCGGATGTGAATGAAATGGCATTTAATGTTCCATTTACACATAATGGGTCGTCAACTTTTATCTCTACAGGTGATACCGTCAATTCTTTGTCACATGAGGCAATTAATTTCACTGCACACTCTCTTTTTTGTGCATTTTTGATGTCATTTGTGTTAACTTTACGAATTCCTTTCTTAATTATGTCTGGCATTGTAACTTTCATACCCATTATCCAGTTTGCTAGGATGACAAGTTTAGCAGCTGCATCTAATCCATCCAGATCAAGGGATTCATCAGCTTCGACATATCCTTTAGTTTTCGCATCTTTTAATGCATCATCGAACGACATTCCGTCTGCCATGTTTGTAAGTATGTAATTAGTTGTACCATTAAGAATTCCTTGAAATGATAATATTTTTTCACCACTCAAACTATTTTTTGCATAATCTAAGATTGGGGTGCCTCCTCCAACTGTTCCACTAAATCTGAGCATTACTTGATTATATGTTGCTAATTCCATTAATGAAGGAAATGCAAGTGCTAATGGTCCTTTGTTTACTGATATGACATGCATCTTTCTTTTCATTGCAGAAATGATATGACTCATTCCTGGTTCTGCGTCCTTGTAATTACTTGCAGTAGTCTCAATTAAAACATCAGCATCAACATTCTCAATAACTTCTTTACCTGAAATTTGTTTAATTGACTTGTCATATCCTCTAACCGTTCCTGACTGTTTTTTTATTTTGTTTAGTTTTTTCAAATCTAACCCTGCTTCATTATATGCACATCCTTTGCTATCAAAAACCCCGACAATTCTTGGCTTCAGTCCAAATTTTGAATAAAGATCATGTGTGCGTGATTCTAAAAGTTGTGAAAAGCTTTGTGCTACAACTCCAAATCCACATAGTATTATTCTCATAGTATCATAAAATCAGATGGATTATTTAATCTGTGTCTAATTTGAGAGATAATGAGTTTATACAATATCTGAGTTTAGTTGGATCTGGTCCATCATCAAAAACATGTCCCAAATGTGTTCCACAGTTCTTACAGTTAACCTCAACTCTAACCATTCCAAAACTTCTGTCTTCTATGTATTCTATGTTATCGTCGTTTTCAGGTTTAAAAAAACTAGGCCAACCTGTACCTGAATCAAATTTTGTATCTGATGAGAATAATTCGATGCCACATCCTCTGCATTTGTAAACTCCTTCTTCTTTACAATCCCAATACGTCCCTGTAAACGCACGTTCTGTTCCTTTCATTCTACAAACTTCGTATTCATCCGAACTAAGTTCATTTTTCCATTCTTCGTCTGTCTTGATAACTTTTTCAGTCATTATTTATTCCTCTTGGCTTCTGTTCTTTTTTCTGAATCAAATCTTTCTAACTCGTATTTATTCATGTCAACAAATTTCATTATCTTGCTTAACACTGGATGTTTTTTATTAATTGCTTGATACATTTTTTGTGCCACAATCCTGTAATCCTGATGTCCTTGTGGTACAGTACGTAATTCAATCATATGTACTGCTTCTCTCAAGTTCATCTTCATCATATACGGATAGTTGTATGCAAAATTAACAACATATTGTGCTTCCTCGGGAAATTTTTTTCTAATCTTGTTGAATACAAAATCTGTACTGTTCATACATTCTTTGAATTCTTTTTGAATTCCAAGATCCTTTATTTCTTGAGGAATATCAAACCCGTGAAATGTTGTAAGCAATTGTCTTTCTAATGTTAATGCCCTATGTCTATGAAAGTCTCTAAACATTCCAAAATTTGTGACTAAATCAAACGTATATTCTGCCATTTCAAACGCCCTCGATGGTCTATGCCTTCTATTTTTCCTAATGCTTGACATTTCAGAAATAATTTTCTTTTTCTTGTTTGCATTTATCTTTTTTACTTGTTGTAAAATTTTCTCAAATGAGATGCCAGGTGATTGTTCATAAATTATTGCAGATATTACGCTGTTGATTGCTCTTTCTTCATTTTCAATTTCTACTAATTTCACCACTTTTCCTCTATTTGGTGTGCCTGAAATAGAAGATTTTACTACCTTCTGTGCAGATTTTTTTATCTGATTTAGATAATTCTGTAAGATTCTACCGTATTTGTCATCTGATCTTCTTACAAACGATTTGATAGTAGTGTCAAGTTCATTTTTTATTTGAGATGCTAACTTATTTTCTTCTTTTAATTTGGATGCAAATAATATTGATAATAAGTATTCGAATGCCCTACCATTTCCAGTAATCCCAACATTTGTTAGTGTTGATGCAGGAAGTAAACTCCTTAATGCATCAAGTGCTTTTGCTTTTGTTGCGGCATTGTATATCCTAATTGAAGATTTAACAATCGCATCATCATTAATGGCATTAAATTTCTTTTCTTTCCCATCTCTATCTCTAAATTTGTAATTGTTAATTGAATCTCTTTCTCTAATCAGTTTTAACATAGGTTCTATGTTGTTTGAATATACTTCAAAATCTAAATTACATGCATCAATATATTCATCAGCATACCTTGATTTCATTATTGTTGGTTCATAGAGAAATTTGTATTTTCCTTTAATTTTTTTATCCCATGATACATACCTTGATGATTTTTCTAAATATGAAAATCCAATTCGTCTATCTTCGATCTTTTTAACTGCGATATTTGAAAGTCCTTCCACTGCAATCTGTGCAATGCCCAACTCTGCAACTGAATCATCACCGTACTCTAACAAAACTCTGTCGTAAAATTCTTGCCCTCGGTTTTTATTTTTTAGAAATTCATCTAAGAAAATCTTCCTCATACTTTTGTCTGTTCTACTATATCGTGACATCAGTGCACCACGATCAACCTGTCTCGGTGTAATTACTGCAAAGACATTTTTATCTGAATTTGAAAAATGTTTCTCTAAAATTCTTTTTTCGTTGGTAGAAAATTCTGGCAATAATATTATTTTTTGTAATTGGTTTTATCTTTATCTTCTACCAATCTGAATTAGATCGGGTGACTTTGTTGGAAGATCAGTTCCATTCTGTTGGCCCTTTGCTTGCCATCTTGCTAAAACTTCACGGAATGCTTTTTCCATGTTTTCATCTTCAATATACATCAAAGTTGTAACCCATCTTCCTTTGACGCTTTTCTCATTTCCAACTGGTCCGCCAAGTGACTTCATCCAAAATTTAGACGGAAGGACTTTCAATGAATCATTATCAGGTTCTTCCTTTAATTTTTCCCAATATTCGGACACAAATTTTAGAATTTGACCTAATTCGTCTTTGTCAATCATATCAACTTGTCATTAAATTCTAATAATAAAATTACTCTTAGTCGTGAGTTTGTAATTTAGTTAATTTCTTTGTACTAAAACTGTCAACCTTGTTAACACTTGGTTGGTTATATCGATCTGTCAATCTCAGTCATGAACAACTGTGAAGTTGAGATTATTGGTAAGCCCGTAAAAGACATGTACGGTGCACCAATGGGCAAAATTTTAGGTACCTCCACAGATGTTGATGGTTCTATACAGACAGTCGGCATTAATTGTGGTTCTGAAGGACTAAAACAGATTGCTTTTGATCAACTCGTAGTTCAATCTGAAGTAGTAATTTTCATCCCTAAGTGGAGATTGGATTCACAACGTCTACTAAAACAAAAAGAACTTGTAATCCGACGTCTTAACGCATTGATGGAAATTGTCTCTGACAACGACAGCATGAAGTCTGATGCAGAAATAATTCATGAAAAGTACAACACTAAATTAATGACACTCCAACGTACTGAATATGAAATTAATTCTGAGTTAGATAATAGAGTCGTCGAAATTGAAGAACAGGAAAAATCTGTCAAAGTTCTTTTGTTTGATGCAAAAGTTCAATTCAAAAGCAACGAAATTTCTCAGGAGACCTTCGATCTTGTACAAAAAGAAACAGACGAAATGCTTCAGCACATGAAACATGAGAAAGATGAGATTGCTAAAGTTAAATCCAGACTCGCAAATCTCTCACTCGAAGATATGATTCCAAAGGTGTCACAATCTTCGGTGATGCCAGGAACCTATCTAAAAGAACCTTCTGAATGTGAGCCAACTGAAACTCGCTTACCGGAGCCACCTTGTTGTGAGCCTTCCCCAGAAGAGCCATCTGAAACTCAGGTGATGACAATTCCTCCACAAGATAATGCTCCCGCAGCACCTGAATCTGACTGGATTAAAAGAATGAATTCACAATAATTCGTTTAACTTTTTAAAATCATAATTATAACAAGTATCATTGCACACAGAGAAATTTGAGATTGGGTTAGGCAATAATGATTCTTCAGTAAGGGAATCTGCGAAGAAAAACTATCTGTCATTTTGGGATGAATGTGCAAAATCATTGTCTTGGTTTAAACCCTGGAGTGAAACTCTACAATGGAATCCTCCTTTCGCAAGATGGTTTGTTGGTGGAAAACTCAATGCGTCATACAATGCTCTAGATGTACACCAAAAATCAAAATTTGACAAAACTGCTATTTTATGGGAAGGTGAAGATGGATCCGATAGAAAAATCACGTACGGAGAAATGTTTGAACAAGTCCAAAAACTTGCTAATGTTTTGAAATCTTTAGGCGTCAAAAAGGGAGATCGTGTGACAATCTATCTGCCTATGATTCCTGAACTGCCAATTTCCATGCTTGCCTGTGCACGAATTGGAGCAGTTCATACGGTTGTGTTTTCTGGATTCAGTGCAAAATCTCTCTCAGATCGAGTAGAAGATTCACAATCGAAAATTATAATCACTGCTGATGGTGGATACCGGAAAGGAAAAATCATCAATCTAAAAGAAATTGTTGATGAATCTGCATCTGACATTCAATTTGTAAAAAATGTAATTGTCTACCAAAGAACTGGTCAGGAGATTCAGATTAACGAAAAAGATTTGATGTGGTCTGATGTAATGAATACTTCTTCAGATGTATGTGATGCAGAAGAACTTGACAGTAATGATTCGCTGTATATCTTATACACTTCTGGAACTACTGGAAAACCAAAAGGCGTGTTACATGGAATTGGCGGTTATCTCACTCATGTTTATTCAACCTTCAAGTGGGCATTTGACATAAAAGACAACGATGTTTATTTTTGTACTGCAGACATTGGATGGGTTACTGGTCATAGTTATGTCGTTTATGGTCCATTGTTACATGGCGCAACACAAGTAATGTATGAAGGCGCACCTGATTATCCAAACTCTTCTAGAATGTGGGACATAATTCAAAAATATGGCGTCACAATTTTCTATACGACTCCCACTGCACTTCGCATGTTAATGAAATTTGGCGATGACATTCCAAACTCATTTGATCTTTCAACTTTACGTTTGCTTGGAACTGTTGGCGAACCAATAAACCCACAAGTTTGGAAATGGTATTTTGATGTAATTGGAAAAAAGAAATGTCCAATCATTGATACGTGGTGGCAAACCGAAACAGGCGGCATGTTAATCAGTCCTCTCCCTGGCATTGAAACCATTCCATTAAAACCCGGTTCTGCAACATTACCTGTTCCCGGTTTAGATATTTCTGTTGTTGATGAATCTGGAAATGAAGTAGAAGCAGAAACAAAGGGCTCGCTAATAATTAAAACTCCTTGGCCTGGAATGCTTCTTGGATTGTGGAAAGATACAGAAAAATACAAAGATGTCTATTGGTCAAAATTTGAATCTCTATACTATCCTGGAGATTATGCAATAAAGGACTCTGATGGATATTTGTGGCTTTTAGGTCGTTCTGATGATGTCTTAAAAGTTGCGGGTCATAGAATTGGAACTGCAGAATTAGAGAGTAGTATTGTTTCTCATAATGATGTTGCAGAATCTGCAGTATGTGGAATTCCTGATGATGTTAAAGGTGAATCAATTATTGCGTTTGTTGTCTTAAAAGAAAGTATAAAATCATCTGAAGAACAGCTTCGTTCTGAGTTACGTGACACTATTAGAACTCAAATCGGTCCAATAGCGACCCCCAGTCAATTTTACATTGTAAATAAGCTACCAAAAACGCGAAGTGGTAAAATCATGAGACGATTACTCAAGTCAATCGCAAATAATGAAACCATTGGTGATGTTAGTACACTTGAAGATGGTGCTGCAGTAAGTGAGATTCAATCCGCATTTAATGAACTACAAAAAAATATTCAAAATCAAAAATAATTTCTAGTAATCATCCAGTGTCGTTTCTCCATCTTCGTCTTCATCTAAAGCAACATTAGTTTGAAATGCTGCCCATACTGTTGCTACTGCCTCAGATGTAACTTGAATCTCTTGTTCCTTACAGAACTTGATAAAATTCCTACATTCCCCATAGACATCAACGTCTTCTTCAGAACTCATGAATTTTCAAAATAAACTGGATAGTTAATCTTTTTCCTGATCTATTAATTCTGCTTCTTTACTCATTTCTGGAATCACTTCTCGAAGATTCTCTATTACGCTTTTGATCTTTAGAACTGCGACCGATGCATCCATTTTTTCTTGATCATAATTGTGACAGAAATTATCAATTCTCTCTAGCATTCCTTCTAGACGCTTGATGTTTAGAAGCAAATTGTGTTTTACTTGTTCGTTATCTGTCATATTTCACACTAAATCTTATTTGATTTATAGTTAGATATTGGCCGTTCAGCAAGTCCATCAACACGAGATGGAATTGTTTGGTATTCAATATATTCCCAAACTGACCAACTGCTCAGTGCGGTATATTCTGTTAATTAAAAGAACTGATCTATTTCTGATTTTCTTGTGTGTGTGGTTTTTAGTTTAGTTTTTATTTTTGTATTATTCAGTTTAATTGAGGGGGATAATAACTTTAGAATCCCAGTGTTTGACGAACACACCAGTGTTTGGACCGGCTTCGATTATCCTTCTCAATTTTATATCTAAAATTTAAGTAAACCACTGTTCTAGTGTCTGGCTTTTCTTCTCAAGACTCTTTTTTAATCGATTTAGCGATGTTTCTACTCTGTCTCTTGAAAAATCTCTTTCATCTGACAAGTAATCTAAAATTCCATCATAGTTCACCTCTCCAAATTCAATTTTATCAATCTTGGCAACATTTGGCTCTAAGAAAATTTTTCTTATCTGATCAAATGGAATCATTTGTAATTGTTCTTGAATCTGAGGGATATCTTCTAGTCTTTTATGCTCTTTAATCATTTTAATTGCTGTTTTTGGTCCAACTCGCTCAAATCCATCTGGATTAAAGTCTGTACCAATCAAAATTCCGACATCAACAAGCTCTTCTCTGTTTAATCCCATACTATCCAAATTCTTTTGATATTCAATTATCTCAGGCAACACCTCGATGTATGAATTTCTATTTGGAAGTTTCCTTCTACCACTGTTTGTAAAATTTCTAACTAATCTCTTAGCGCCAAATAAAATGGAATCAAAGTCTTGACTTGCAGATGCATATGCATGTCCTGTCGTTGTTAGACTTGCAGCTGTTGCTTCTCCTTCAGATGGTGCTTGTATGTGTGGTATGCCAAATAAATCTAGTAATTTCTTTGAATCTTCTACCATTCCATCTCTCATCGATGTAGTTTGCTGTGCATATTTTCTTGCGTCTTCCATATTTCCTGAAGAAATTGCCTTTTCGTATTTTACAGTAGCTTCTTTTTTGATCTGTTTTCTTTTTTCAATCTCTGCTGATTTTAGAGAAGGTGGCTTTCCATCAAATACATAAACAGGTTTAATTCCCATTGAAAGAAAGTTTATGTTTCTAAACAAGAGACCTGTGATATGACTTGTAACTCTTCCTTGAGAGTCTGTCAGATGAAGTCCCTCTGGACCTCTTATTATTGCTAAAAATTGATAAATTGCATTATACGCATCAATTGCTACAACTTTGTTAGTAAATGATTCAAGCTGTGTTTTTTCTCTAACAAGAAGTGGTTTTAGATCTAATCCCATACCATTATTGAATAATTGCTAGTTTTTTTGTTTACTGATTCGATTATTATAGTAGAAATTCTTACTTTGCATGTCGGGATAGCCAAGCCTGGTCCAAGGCGGACGCCTCGAAATCTCAAAACAGGATAGCGTCTGTGCATCGCACGCGGGGGTTCAAATCCCTCTCCCGGCGTCTCTTTTTTAAATAACAATGAAATTATTCAACATATGACTCCAGTTTCTGTAAAAAAAATTCTAGTTCCTTTAGATAATTCTAAAAACTCCTTTAGAGGGCTGTCTACTGCAATCTATTTTGCAAAAATGTGTAATGCCAAAATCATTGGACTGCATTCTGTTTATGCTCCTCCAAAAGGTGATTTTGACACTTCTGGTCGTTTTAACAAAGATTACCACAAACAAGTAAAAACCATGATGGGAATTGTACAGAAACAATGTGAAAAGGCTGGGGTTGAATTTGATGAAAAAATTCTATATGGAAATCCTGGTTATGAAATTGCAAAATTCTCAAACTCCTCTAGAAATAAGATAGATTTAGTTGTCATTGGCTCAAGAGGACGAAGTTCTGCAAAAGAAATTTTCTTTGGAAGTACTTCGCAATTTGTCTTACACAAATCAAAACCTCCTGTATTGGTGATTAAATAACCCACTAGTAAAGAAGAGAGGACAAAAAAGGCCCATCTCAATTTTTGCCAAAAAACGGCATTTCTCACTAATGGAAATCTATTACGTGAAAATCATTAATAAATATGATCGAGGAATTGTTCTAGTATAATTTTTCGGCTTTGATTGCTTCTTTCTTCATCCACAGAGTTTTATTCTTATGATCAATGAGTGATATCCCCATATTTGCAATCTGGTCTCGAATTTTGTCTGCATCATCAAATTGTTTCTCTTCTCTAAGACTTTCTCTCTTGTTGATCATATCAAATACAGATTTTATTTCATCATCTGAAACTGTTTGAACTTTTAATCCCAACACATCAAGCATGTACTCTAAAACTGGGAGTGCTTGTTCCGATATATCTCTAGTAATTTTTTCTTCTGCCGCTAAACTGTTGAGTATTTTTATCATATTAAAAAATACAGACAATCCTAATGATGTATTAAAATCATCATTTAATGCATCATCAAATTTCTCTCTTGATTCATTTAGTAATGATGAAACATCTTCTGAATTCTCTACCTCTTCTGCTAACCTCAATTCATAATAACATGTTTCAATTTGTCGTAATCTGATTAAATTCTCTTTTAATAGTTCTTCAGTATAATCAATTGGTTTTGAATAATGTCCTGATAAGCAGAACAATCTTGCTACATTCGCGCCCCATGAGTCAAGTACATGACTAATTGTTTTTACATTGCCCACTGATTTTGACATTTTTTCTCCATTAATGGTAATCATCCCTGCATGCATCCAGATTTTTGCAAATTGTTCATTGGTAAATGATTCTGATTGTGCAATTTCATTTTCGTGATGTGGGAAAATTAAATCACGACCTCCGCCATGTATCTCAAAATTTTTGCCCAGATATTTGATACTCATTGCTGAACATTCTATGTGCCATCCCGGTCTTCCTTTTCCCCATGGGCTTTCCCAACATGGTTGGTCATCAGAAAACTTCCATAATGCAAAGTCGAGTGGACTCTCTTTTGATTCATCAACTTGAATTCTTGCACCACTTTCTAGATCTTCTGTTTTCTTTTTTGATAGTTTGCCATAGTCTGAAAACTTTGATACGCGAAAATACACCCCATTTTTTGATATATATGCAGATTCTTCTTCTACTAATTTTTGGATTAAATCTATCATATCTCCAATATGTTCTGTAGCTTGAGGATAATTCGTCGCTCTTTTGATGTTTAATCTATCTGAATCCTCAAAATACATCTGAATGTACTTGGTTGATACGCCTTTTGCAGATTCACCTTGCTCCTTTGCTCTATTGATAATCTTATCATCGACATCTGTAAAATTTTGAATAAATTCTACTGTTATGTTATTTGCTTCAAGAAATCTTCTAAGCGTATCAAAAACTATGATGGTTCTTGCATGTCCTATATGGGATTGGTCGTAAACTGTTACTCCACAGAGATAAATTCTTACTTTTTCTGAGAATTCTAATTCTTTCTTTGTATTTGTTAGTGTATCGAGAATTCTAATTTGACTCATCTGTCTTTCTAAAGTATCTCAGCTGTTATTCGTTTGTGTCTGCTTTTTTTGTACAGTTGGTAGATTTTCTGCACTTTTTCTTCACTAATCTCTGATACTTTGATTACTTCCTCAATAGGCAATTTCAACTCTAAAATACAATATAGTATTACGTCAATCTCTCCATATTCTACGCCAATCTCATGTTCTGCTTCATGATTTGGCCACAAATGCGGACTACTTTTCTTTGAAATAATTTCTTCATCAATCTCTAGATACTTTGCAATTTCTCTTACTTGTGTTTTGTATAGTGAGACAATTGGCAGTAAATCTGCTGCCCCATCTCCGAATTTTGTAAAATATCCTATGTTGAATTCACTTTTGTCACTCGAGCCCAATACCATCAAATTTTTTAAATTTGCATAATAATACAATATATTCATTCTAATTCTTGCTCTCAGATTACCTAATGCTCTGTCTTCTGGTTCTAAAACCATGTTGAATTCTTTATGAATTGAATTGATATCTAGTAATTTGTAATCTAAACCTAATTTGTCTACAATCTTAATTGCATCACTAGTTTCTGATTCTGGTGAAACTTTTGAATCTGGCATTATAATTGCCAGTGTTTTGTCTTTTATTGCATTATTGCATAGATACGCAATAACCGCAGAATCAATGCCGCCACTTAAACCAAGGATTACGCCTTTTGCATTATTTTCTTCAATTTTTTGTTTAAGACCATTTTGAATCCTAATTGATATTGAATTGTAATCCTGATTTTTTATTTTCTGTAGAATGTCTTGATTCACAGATTCCTCTTGAAATAATCTCATAAAAAGTCTATCAGACTATGCATCGACGTATATACCGTCATCTCTTACATTTACTTCGTATTTTTTGAGTTTGACCCCTTTTAGATAGTCGGTTAATTCTCCTGTTTTGATGTTGTAGTGCCAAAAATGTAGTGGACATTCTACTATGTCGCCTTCAATCTTTCCTTCAGGAGCTATTGAGCCATCTTGATGTTGACATATTCCATCCAATGCGTGATATCCATCTTGATTAAAAATGGCAATTTTTTTCCCATCTACTTCAAACTCTTTACTCTTTCCAGTTTGAATTTCTCCCTTATCTGCAACTTTAGTCCATGCCATCTGATAATTTTGAAATAATGTTCTTTATTTAGTTATTTTGTTACCAACTTTCTGCGTATTTCTTTTGTTCTTTTGTCCAACTATCAATTTTTACATTCATAGCTTTTAGTGCATCTACTGCAATTTGTCGGTCAATCTCTTTTGGTACAACCATGGTTTTTTTACCCATTTTCTTATGATTTTTCAAAATATACAATAATGATAAAATTTGGTTTGAAAATGATTGTGCCATGACTTCTGGAGGATGACCTTCCGCGGCTACTAGATTTGCTAATCTACCTTTGCCAATCAAGTAAATCTTTTTTCCATTTCTTAAAATACATTCATCTAGAGATGGTCTTACTTCTTTAACTGATTTTGATTTTTCTAATAGGAATTTTGTATCGATTTCTACATCGAAATGTCCTACATTTCCAACCACTGCACCGTCTTTCATTGCGAGTAGATGTTCTTTTCTAATTACGCTAGTCATTCCTGTTGTGGTAATGAAAATCTGTCCAATTTTTGCTGCTTGTGACATTGGCATTACATCATATCCATCCATATGTGCTTCAAGTGCTTTTACTGGGTCAACTTCTGTAACGATAACTTTTCCTCCCATACCTCTAGATCTTTCTGCAACTCCTCTGCCTACCCATCCATATCCTACAACAACAATCTTCTTTGATGTAAACAAAAGACCCATTGCTCTAAGATATCCGTCAATTGTACTTTGTCCTGTTCCATATCTATTATCAAACATATGTTTTGTATCTGCATCGTTAACAATGATCACAGGATATCTCAGTTTATTCTGTTTCTCCATTGCTCTAACTCTTGTAACTCCTGCGGTAGTCTCTTCTGTAGAACCTAAAACTTTTAGTGAATTGAATCTCTTGTCAAAATGAACTTTGACATTCATGTCTGCTCCATCATCACAAATTAAACTTGGTTTGTGTTTTAGTACTTGGTCGATACACCAGTCATATTCTTTTGTTGTCTGATCATTCCATGCGTAAATGTGAATTCCTTGTGTAGCAAGAAATGCTGCAATATGATCTTGTGTTGTTAATGGATTTCCCCCGCACACTGCGACATTTGCACCTAATTCCTTTGCACCCATTACTAAAACTGATGTCTCCTTTGTAATGTGAAGACAAAATGCTATTGTGACTCCCTTTAGGGGCTTTGATTTTTTTAATCTAGTTAATGTATTGTCTAAAATTTGCATATGTGTACGAGCCCATTCATATGAGATCTTTCCTTGCTTTGCTAATTTTGGATTCTTGACTTTACTCACATTTCACAAAATTCCCCATCTCTTTAAAAACCATACCTTAATAGTTAAAAAAATCCAATTCATCACAAATGAATAAAAAAGCAATAATCACAAGTGCACTTCCCTACTCTAATGGTGAAATTCATCTTGGTCATGTCGCGTCAACATATCTTCCTGCAGATGTAACAACACGTTTCTTAAAACAAAATGGGGTTGAAGCATATTACATCTGTGCATCTGATGATTTTGGAACTCCTATCCTTATACAATCTGAAAAATTAGGACAAACTCCTCAAGAATATGTTGAACATTGGAATAAGCGTGATTATGAAGATTTTACTGCCTTTGACATTGCATTCGACTTTTTTTATAAAACCAGTTCTGATGAAAACGTCTCTTTTGTCCAAGGAGTATTTAAAAAACTCCAGAAAAATAACCACATCTATGAGAAAGAAATCATACAATTTTTCTGTGAAAATGATCAAAAATTCCTTCCTGATAGATTTGTAAAAGGAACTTGCCCTTATTGTAACGCTGAAGATCAATATTCTGATTTATGTGAAAAATGTGGACGTGTCCCTGAGGAGATTGATAATCCTCACTGCTCAATTTGCGGTCAACCCCCTGTTAAAAAATCCACAAACCACTATTTCTTTAAATTAAAAAATTTTTCAGAATCCCTTCTAGATTATCTGACTACCTCTCCACATTTGCAAAAGGACGTTAAAAAATATGTTGAAAATTGGATTAAAGAGGGACTGGTTGATTGGGATATCACACGTGATATTTCTTGGGGCGTACCAATCCCAATTCAAGGATTGAAAGATACTGTATTCTATGGCTGGTTTGATAACCATCTTGCTTACATTTCGTCTACACTGAAATTTCTAAATGACAAAAACATTGATGGAAAAACTTTCTGGAATGATGCAGACATCTATCATTTCATTGGAAAAGATATTGTTTATCATCATTACTTGTTTCTACCTGCAATGAGATTAGGAATTGATAAAGAATACAAGTTACCTGATTACATACCAACTCGAGGCCATCTTACACTCGAGGGTAAAAAAATTTCAAAGAGTAGAAATTGGTACATTGGGCTAAAAGATTTTCTAGATGTATTCCCTGCAGACTATCTCCGGTTCTATTTAATTTCGATAAATCCATACTCTCAAGATGATCTAAACTTCGATTGGGACCAGTTTTCAACTAAGATTAACTCTGAATTGATTGGAAACTTGGGAAATCTCATAAATCGTGCATTAGGATTTACTATCAAATCTTTTGATGGTGTATTGCCTGAACCTGAAGCATTTGATGATAAAGATACTGAATCTGAGAAAAAAATCAAATCCCTTGCTGAAGATGTTGGAAAATTAATGCAGGAAAATCATCTTGATCGTGCATTAAAACAGTTAATGGAATTCTCTGCTTATTTCAATCAGTATTTTCAACATAAAGAACCTTGGAAGAAAGAATCTGGAACTAATGCCTGTATCTATTTGTCCGTAAATGCAGTATGCTCTTTGGCAATTTGCTTGCATTCATTTCTACCAAAATCCTCTCAGAAAATATGGAATCAATTAGGTTTATCGGGAAATGTCTCTGATATGAACTGGAGTGAAATGTCGAACCTCTCTCTAAAACCTGGACATAAAATTGGAATTGTCGAACCATTGTTTTCAAAAATAGAGCCTTCAGTAATAGAAAAAGAAAAGGCAAAATTAGGAAACTGAAATGACTAGAAAAATATTCCCAAAAATATCCACTAGAGGATTCTATGATCTAAAAAGTGGCATAACCCTCAAAAACACTTCTTATGATACATATCCAAAGAAAATCTTTGAAGAAATCTCCCACAAATCTGAAATTGTAATAATGATACATGGCTTGAGGAATAACAAATCTGGGGCTCTTGCAAAATATGTAATCGCGGAAAAGCGTCTGAAATCATTGAATTACAAGCATAATGTTGTTGGATACAGCTATGATTCAAACACTACAGGAGTACAATACCAATCAACTGCACTTTCTGCATTGAAAGTTGGAGTATTAATTGCAAAAAAGAATGGAAGAAATCTCTCAAAATTCATAAAAGATCTAAAATCAAAAAATCCTTTGATAAAAATTCGATTAATGGGTCATTCACTTGGAGCACAAGTCATACTATCTACTGTCCAATCTCTGGCAAAAAATCCAAAAAACAAAGGAATAATCGAATCAGTACATTTCTTTGGTGCTTCAATCCCTGCAAACTCATTAGCCGTTAGAATACATGGAAATGAATTCCAAAAAATTGTAAATAGTAGAATTACAAATTATTTCAGTCCTTATGACGATGTCTTAAAAGCAGCTCATGATGAAAAATGGGTTGAATCTCCTATTGGGTATAAGGGTGCATTAGGAAAGACTTGCTCAAAATATAATCAAAAAATGGTTCGCCCACAAAACCATCGATTTGTTAGCTATGCAAAAACGATCAAATCATTTCCATAAATTAAAAAGAGAATTTGCAAGTTTTAACACATTGCTTTTTCTTCTAAAATGAAATATTTTGCGAGTTTGAGATACGTCTCACGCTCAAAGTCAGATATCTCTTCATCACTACTATAGATCCTCTCAAACCATGAAATTATGTTCTCGATGTCTTTTGTAGTGAAAACTGTCATTTCTGGCATAATGACGTATAATCTAACTTGTATTTCATAATTTTAGTAAAAAATTATCTCGATCAGTGTTGCTAAAAATCCATTTTGTAAACAACTTGTGGACTGGAAGATCTGTTATCCTAATCGTTTAATGATGTGATATCCAAACTGAGTCTTGACCGGATCTGATATTTCGCCAATTTGTAATTTGAAAGCCACATCTTCAAATTCTTTCACCATCATCCCTTTTGTGAAGTATCCTAAATCTCCATCTTTCTTTCCGCTTGGACATTTAGAAATTTCTCTAGCAACTGCACCGAATTTTTTTCCTTTTTTAATCTCGTCTAGTAGTTGTAAAGCCTGACTTTGTTTTTCAACTAAAATATGCGAGCATTTTATTTTGTTTGACATTATTTCTCAAAAATCCTCTCTCTGATCTGTGGAACCCGTTTGTATGCCATGTCTCTTACTTTCATTTGATCTTGTGGAGTAGGATTTCCGCCTTTCATCTGTGCAAGTGCAGCTACTCCAAGTCCTAAAATCTGTCCCATGATTAATCCAAAAACAAATTCTTTTGGGTCATTAATTTTTAATATTTCATTGCTAGTTTCAATTTCTTTATAATATGCCTCTACATTCATGAGAGCCATCTCAATTGTTTGGTCTACCATTTTTTGTAATTGCTCTTCAGCACTCATACATTTCTCATTATTTTTGGATAAATAAGTAATTGCATCAAGATATCTTTTAATTAAACAATTCAATCACCTGATTGTTGTTCAAATATTTTACAGTACAAACTGCTAATGAGGCATTACCTCTTGTCATACAAAAATATGAAAATATTAAAAAACAAAAAAATGAAGTGGTTAAAGCAGAACAGCAACTTCAAATTACATTGTCTGACACAAACACATTTGAACAGTATGTCGTCTTAAAACAAAAACTAAACGAGGAATTATCAAAATTTTATAAAACTATTCAAGAACTAGAAGAAACTGGAGTTGTTATGAAAGGATTAGATCAAGGTCTCCTGGATTTCCCTTCAAAAAGATTTGATGAAGAGGTGTGGCTCTGTTGGAAAGATGGTGAAACAGAGATAAAATTTTGGCATGAAAAAGATTCTGGATTCAATGGAAGAAAACCAATAACTGTCAGTGATGAGTCGTTAGTCTAATGCTAAGTTATTGGTTACGGGCAATTAGAATACGATTTCTTCTTGCATCCGTGATAGCAGTTTCTTTGGGCCTGTCTGTAACTTGGTGGCATTCTGGCACTATAGACATATTTCAGGCTGCACTTACAATGGCTGGTGTTATAGCATTACACGCAAGCGTTGACCTTCTAAATGATTATTGGGATTTTAAGCGAGGAATTGATACAAAGACTAAACGAACTCCAATGAGTGGTGGTACAGGTGTACTTCCAGAAGGACTGTTAAAACCAAAAAGCGTTTACAATGCTGGAATTTTATTTTTAGTAATAGGCGGTCTGATAGGTGGCTACTTTGTCGTCTTGCATGGTGTTGTGATTGGTGTAATCCTTGCATTTGCGATAATGTCAATCTATTTCTACTCTACCAAAATTGTCAACTGGGGTCTGGCTGAAGTCTTTGTTGCGGTAAAAGGAACCTTGATTGTAATGGGAACATACTACATACAAAACTCTGAACTCACTGACGTTGTTGTACTCAGTGGGATAGTTGTGGGGGCTCTGTCGTCACTGGTTTTGTTTGTTGCATCATTTCCCGATCACGATGCCGACAAAGAAAAAGGTCGGCGAACGCTAGTAATTCTGTTTGGACGACAAAAGGCAACATCAATTTTCTACATCTTTCTAATCATATCATATGGAATAATTATTGGATGTGTTGCAATGTCGATAATTCCAGTTTTTTGTTTAATCTCGCTTGCAGCAATACCTGTGGCAATAACTTCCATAAGAAAACTAAAGTCGTCAATTTCTGACGAAGATAAGATCATTCCAGCAATGAAGTCGACACTGACGTTCAGTAGAATTGCAGGGGCTTTATTTGTTGTAGGGTTTTTGATTCAGTGAACAACATACATAGAAATACAGTTTGGTTTGACCCTGATCTATGATTAGTGGTTTTGCGACATCTGAGGAAACAAAAAATTTCTCTGAAAAATTTCTTACTGAAAATTACAATTCAGTTCAAAATTTACATCTGTCAAATGTGGGCATTGGAACCTATCTTGGTGAACCAGATTCACAAACTGATGAAATGGTAACTGAAGCAGTAAAAAAATCAATTTTATCTGGTGTAAATGTAATTGATACTGCAATAAATTATCGTGCACAAAAATCTGAGCGAAGTATTGGAAAGGCATTATCTGAATTAATTAGTGAAAATCTGATAAAAAGAGAACAAGTATTCATCTGCACAAAAAATGGTTATGTGACTAATGATGGCGATATTCGAGAGGACTTTATGCAGTATGTGATGAGGGAATTTGGCCAATCTGGAATTGTCAAGGAAGGTGATATTTCATCTGGATATCATTGCATGACTATTCCATACTTGGATGATCAACTTGAAAGGAGTTTGAACAATCTTGGTTTGGAATGTATTGATCTGATGTATCTTCATAATGCTGTAGAAGGTCACCCTGAAATGTCTAAATCTGATTTTCTGGAAAACTTGAAAAAAGTTTTTGAATTTTATGAAAGCAAAAGAAAAGAAGGAAAAATTAGATTCTATGGGATGGCGACTTGGGAGTGTTTTAGAACCACTCCTGACAATGCAATGTTCTTATCATTAGAAGATGTTGTAACAATTGCACGAGATATAGGTGGTAATGATCATGGTTTTAGATTCATACAACTTCCTTTTAATTTGCATTTTGATCAAGCGATGATGCTAAAAAATCAAACAGTAAATGATAAACAAAAATCAATCTTAGACTCGGCTCTAGAATTGGGAATAGGTGTATTTACAAGTGTTCCTTTAATGCAAGGTAAATTATTGGAATGGGCAAAATCAAAACCTCTTTTTGCACAATCATCTCCTTCCGTTGGTCTGTTACAATTCATCCGTTCAACTCCTGGTGTTCTCTCTCCACTGATTGGGCAGAAATCTGATCAACACGTAGATGAAAATTTACAAGTGATGAAAAAAAGTCCCATGAAACAATCCGAGTATGATGAATTTGTTAAAAAACTGACTTCTTAGTTATACACAACAGAGCATATTCTTCAATTTTTCAATCTGAATTGCATAATCACAATTTTTACACACAATCCAGTTCTTTACATTCATTAAAATTTTTAAGCAATTATATTCTGTCATGAATAACTTTTGTTCTCCACAATTAGGACATACAGCAAAAAGTTTTTTCATGCATTGGATTCATTTTTTTCCATATAAGATAATCTTATGATTTATCAGTTCTATCTGTTTAGTTAGATAGAAATACGCCTATAATTGGAAAAAATCATGAAGGTTACGGATCCTGTTTGTGGTCTTGAATTTGATGAAGATCTTTCCGTTACTCATGAATATAATTCCAAAAAATACCACTTTTGCTGTGATGGCTGCAAGAAGATCTTTATTAAAAAACCAAAAAAATGGTCAAAAAAATCTAGATGATAGGAAATTTTCCACACATTTTACAAAATTTTGAATCTAATTTTATCTCATAATTACAATCTGGGCATTTTTTATCTGAATTTGAGTTTATGACTGAATTTGATTTCCTGAAGCATTCATAGTAGTGTAGTGATTCTTTACTTCTGATGTAAACCCCATCTTCTTCCAAAATTTTTGTTCTTTTCTGTGAAAATATGTCCTCTGTAATTATTGTATTGAACAAATCTGTGAGGTTTGCAGTTCCTGATCCATCTTGCATAGGAGACTTTTCTCTCCAAATGACATTCTTTGGAAGATCCTTTTCAAACGTCTCTCTAAGAATCCATTTTCCAAATTTTTTATCACCTTTCAAATTAATCTTTTTTGATATTGGAATTTCATCAGAAAATTTTATGACTTGATCATCTAAAAATGGCGTCTCAACTGTCATGTCTAGTGATCTGGCAATATCTTTTGAGGGAAAATGCATAATTCTCTTAATTCTTGTTAATTCTTCATCGAGTTCTTGATCTGTTTTCTTTAAAAGAAAATTATAGCCTGCAAACACTTCGTCAGCTCCATCTCCCGTAATTACTGAATCAACTCCTTTCTTCTTTAACGAACTTAGGTAAATGTATGGTACAATAGAATTACGTATCTCTATATCGTTAAAATTTCCTAAAATCTTAATTGTTTCATTAATGGAATCCAACACTTCTTCCATGCTTACTTGCATTAATGAAAGAGATAATCCAATATGTTTGGCAATGATTTGTGCATAGGTGAGATCTGTTCCCAAAAAATCCTTTGTTATGATGGTTATTGCTTGTGGTTTTTGATCTTTTAACAGATGTGCAAGTATACTACTGTCTAGTCCTCCAGACAATGCAATCCACTTTGATTCACATTTTGCAACTGAATTTTGCAAAATCAGTCTACATTGATCTATTGATGACTGCATGATTTAGTTAAAATGGGATTTCAAATAAAATTTGTTAATTCATTCCTAGATAGTTTCAGCTAATTTCAGCGGAATTTATAAGGTAATTACATTAAGAACCCTCATGTTACTGCCTGCAGAAATTGAATCTAAAACATTAATTCCTGCTCTCCGTGCAATCCTTGCAAAAAATTTAGCTGAGAATCATGATGTCCGCGAAGATGAGATCTCAAAAATGTTGGGAGTAACACAAGCTGCAATTAGTAATTATATCCGTGGAACCCGCGGTGATCCTGAATTAATTAAAAAACTAACTGCTGAAAAACAAGTTTCTGAAATGATTAATGAGATATCTTCTGATCTTGCATCAGACATGGCATATTCTCCTTCCAGTCTATCAAAATTTATCGGTCTTTGTAATTACATCAAAACCAGTCTTTTAATCTGTGACATTCACCATAATTTAGAATCTGACATTGATGAGGCAATTTGTAAAGAATGTGAAAATATGCTTCTAAAAGGTCCTGGTAGCGTATACTAATCTTTTAGTATAGTGATTTGTATATTTGAGGTCATCTGTCCATCTTCATCTGAAATCACACTGTCTAATCTAATATCCTGAATTGAAGAATTTCCTTTTAACATATTTTCTGTAACAATATTTGCCACTGCAACTGCATTTGGAATAAATTCTCCATCAGCCTTTAACACAATTCTATTGTTAGATGATATTTTTGTTATAACATCTAATGCATTTTTCATCACTGGTTCGTCTCTAACCAAAAAACTATCCTCATCTGCTTTGTTTTCTGATTGTTTGATCTCTTGTAATTCCATCTTAACTGTAACTTCGCTGAACTTCTTTTAAATTTTATAGACGATTGATCTATTCTTTGAAATCAAATAATGGTATATTTTGATAATCTCCATTAGGTAAAACACGTCTTATTGTAATTGGTATTACTCGTTCTTCTAATTCCTTCATTGAAATGTCAAGTGAGGTTGCAGCACTTACTGGTATATCTATGAATGGTGGTGCACCTAATGATAATTGTAATGCTCGTGCGCCCATAATCCTTGCTTTCTCAAACCTTGTTAATGTTGGGGGGCCCATCAATATTTTGCCATCTGCACTTAGTTCCATTGCATCGTGTTGCACATCAACATCAATAATATCGCGTTGTCTGATTGTTTCACATTCTTTATCTAACTGATCTAATTCTTTTTCTGTTAATTCTAATTTGCCTTGTTTGATTTTCCTATAATTCTCAATTGCCTTTTCCATCGTTGCATGAACACTAACTTCTGCATCAGGATCAATCTCCTCGGTCTCAGGTGTTATAATTTCTTCTAATTTTGCCTCTGCTACCAATGGAGCTGGCTCTTCTTCTTTCTCTTCAACTGCAATCGGTGTTTCTTCAGGCTCAGACAAGTAAACTAATTGAAAAATGCCAATATATAATCCAAACATTTCCTTGCTGATATGGATGGTGGATCTGTCTCAAAATCGTATGTAATTTTAGAAATAACTGGTAAATTCAAAATCAAATGTGAATTAAAACGTCATCTTTCTCCATCCTTAGTTGGAACAATTAATCGATCATTACCTGTAACTGGAACTATTCACATGCTTGGTACTAGTGGTGTGTATGTAGAATCTCATATTGAATCTGGAGGAGAACGAACTAGAAAGGAATTCAAAAAAGGCGATATTGCATTTTTATCTGTAGGTCATGCGTTTTGTTTCTTCCATAAGGATACCAAAGTTGGGAAAGATCTAATTCCAATTGGAAAAATCTTAGATGGTTCTGAAGAATTATTGAAAGCGGAATCTGGAGATGAAGTTTCTATTTATTGTGATATTGGTTGATAAATGTAGTGTCCGCTGAATCCGCCAACTTTTTTCACAGTTCCCTGTGTTAATGCTTTTTTAAGAAATGCATTTGCAGTTGAAATCTTTACATTTGCTTGTCTTGCTAAATCCTGAATTGTAATTGCTTTTGATGATTTGATAATCTTATTTGCTTCGTCCTCATTGATGAATACGGCAACCTCTCTCTTCTCGCTGTGGTCCTTTTTGTCTTTCTTTGTCTTATCTTTTCCGCCTTGTGATTTCTCACTTGATGAGACTGATTTGTTCTTACTTCCCATAATTGATGAACTTTAATTCCTATTTATAAACGAACAAAAAAATTCTTCTTTTCAACTTTATTAACAGTTGAATCATTACTAATACAATGGGTATTGTTTCAAAAGGTTCTGCATGTAATGTAGATGGATGTGATAATGATGCCGTTCGTTCTCTTAATACAAAAAAAGTTGAGGATGCAGGACTACGTCTTGACTCTGCTGGCAAAAAATCTGCTTTATGTAAAGAACATTACAAAGAGTGGAAGAAAGCCACAAAAGATGACCGTTCTTTAGAACGTGCTAGATATGAACGAGGATAATATTACGGCTTACAATCTGTTAAACTGTACAATTTTTCTTTAATTTGATTTAACTCTTCATCTGTTTGCGCCTCACTTGCGGCCTCTTTTAGAGTTAGCAACATGTTCGTATTGAACGAGTTTAGTGAGACCGTATCTCCAACCAAATTTTGCTCAATGCATGCCTCAATATCCTTCATTAGAGAATCATTATTTTGGGTTTCAATGGAAATGGGACTTTCTATAGAAATATCTGATTCACTAAAAAAATACGCAGAAGACGAAAATCCAATAATTGCTACTACAATCACTATGATTGGAAATGTTTTTTCCATGAATAATTTTGTAAAATAAGGTCTTTTAATTTTTTACATACCGAATCATTTACATTGAAAACTATTCTGTTCCTATACATGGGTAAAAGAAAAGCCGGAAAACATATGCGATTTGCTGATCAAAAGGCTGCACGAAGAAAAGCCAATAAAAAATCCTAATCGATATTAATATCTGATTTTTTTAGAATTTCGGCAAATTTCTCTGGAACTTTTATGGCTGAATCTTGAAGTGTTTTGTAATACTTGCCTAGATTTTTGTAAATTCTCTTTGGTTGGCGTGGCTCTTCATTTGATAGTGCATACAATGCTAAAATTGGAAATGCGATTGTTGCATCTGTATATACCGTGATTAAATCTTCATGCGAGTCTTGTACCTTTCCCCAACTCTTTCCTTCTTGTAATGTTGCACCTGAAAGTCCTCCTGTATCTGGTCGTGCATCAGTAATTTGTACAATGTAATCCTGTCCTCCATGTTCTTTTCTTAGAATTTGGTCTAGTAATGGTCCTGTCTGCTGTGCGGTGTTCTTTGGAACACCTCCGCCCAATTCTAAAACTCCCGATTTTTTTGAATTATAAACTATTGCGGCTTGTTCAATTATCTCCCTGACAAAATCCAAGTTGAATGGCTGATCTTTTAATCTATGAACAGCCAAATTCAATGCAAGAGACGAATCTTTGAGAGTTGACACATACACTGGAACATCTAAATCATAAGCAGTCGTAAGAAAACTTTTCTCAGGAAACTTTGATTTCTCTTTACTAATCTTTCCCAAAACATTGCAAAATTCCGCTGTTGTAAATGGTTCTTGTGATAATTTATCTTTGAAGATATTTTGAATAATATTGTCCTGTAGTTCTAATGTCTCGTAAAATTTTACATAAACATCTCTAATTCGCACAATTTCTTTTTCATATAAAATATTGTCATCCACTTGAAAATGTCCCTGTTTTACAGGCAATCCCCATGCAAAATGATCTTCGTGGTATACATTTGCTCCAGTTGCTACTATCCAATCCACAAACCCTTTTTCAAGTAAAGTTTTAATGATTCCTCCAAATCCTACAGGTGTCAACGCGCCTGCTACAGTTAAACAGATTGTTGCATCTTCTGCAATCATTTTTTGGTAGAGTTTTGCTGCTTCTCCTAATTGTCTTGCATTGAATCCTGAATTCGCATAAATCTCTACTAATTCTTTTACTGTTGTCTTAGAATCAAGTTTGATATGTGGTATGTCCTTTCCTTCAAAGTGATGATGACTCACACAAAAATTTGTATTGTAAGTAAAATAAGCTTTTAGGATCTAATATTACGTGAACCGTCATCATCTTCCTCTTGACCGGCATATTGTTTCACCACTTTTATCACATCCTCAATTATGTCACATAGGTGCACATCAATTTCTGTACTAAACATCAATAGTCCATCCTTTCCACATGCCATGGTAACTCTGTTTACTTTTTCATATCGGGTCATGGCATATTCTGGTTCACCAATCTCTGACGAAAATTGTTTTCTAGTTTTCCATCTCATAATTGCTTGCGTCATTGATTTTTTTGTTTGGTCCTTATCAAAATGTCTTTGAATTCCGCCCTGCATTTTTTCATATACGTCTCCACTATACGAATTGTATATCCCCACGTAACGGATCTTCTCATTTGACTCTAACAATTCATTACAAAGTTTTCCATAATCCATAACAAAAAAGTTTCATCACTAAATACGTTATAAGGTTATTCATTTGTTTTAATACGGTGAACAATAATTAACGATATGAAATTTGTTGATGTTCCTGATTCACAACGAATTCAATGTGAGCCTGACACTCGTATTGTAATTTTCACAGATGGAAAAATTATGCAAGAAGATGTAGAGATTAAACAAATTGAATTGTTACAGTATAAGATAAAAAACGATGAAAACTTGGGTCAATATTCAATTATTACTGCATTGGTTGATACCGATCAAGGCACAATAGAAATTCTATATGATGAGGGATATCGTGGTGATGACGCACTAAATGAATCTGCAAATATGTTAATACAAAATTTGGGATTGTCTGGACTAATACTTCGTAGTTTAATATCCCTCAAAAACCAACTTGAAAAAAATTGAAAAGTAAAAACTATCATTACAAATTATCTGCTGACGATCACAAACCCAAATGTGCATTATGTGATGATGATTGTTCTTATTATTGTAACATGAATGATCTCTATTATTGTGAAAAACACATAGTTGGACATGATGAAAATGAAATCTGACCGTTTAATACCCCGTGGTTTAGGTGTTATTCAATGGATGATGATTTTAGAAATGAATGTGTAGAAAAGATTGCAACTAAAATTATATCTGAAAACATATCTCCTGAAAATCCCTCTCCTGATGTAATAGAGTATTTGCAAAAATATGCTGTCTCCTTGGGAGTAGACATTTCAAATACTGAGGAGTTGGTAAATGAATCCTTCTTCTATCTTGACTTGAAGAATGCACGCGACGTAGATCCTTTGACAAAAGGAGATCAGTTTGGCGCAGGATTCAGCTAACCGTTCAAAGATTTGAATTTCTTGATTGCCTCTTTTGCCAAGTCTTCTAATTTATCCTGGTCGAATTCTGTAGGATCATCATTTACAAAATGCTCGTGCACTTTGTCTTTCTTTTCTTTCATATTTTTTATTACATCTAAGCAAATTATAAGTTGCGGCAAATACTCTAGTCAATATGCGAATTTTACAATTACACTGTGATAACATCTCATATGAGCCAACAAAAAAAGAGATCCAGTCTGCCGAAGAGATTGACCCAAAACCGGTATCACTTGACGAAATTGTTGTCTGCTTTACTGCCGTAGAAAAAGACGATACAGAAGATGTGGCAAAAGATGCCATTTCTCAAATTAAAGAATCTATGAAAAAAATTGGCTGTTCAAAACTATTGTTATATCCATATGCGCATCTAAGCTCTGATCTAGCTGCACCATCCGCCGCATTATCTCTACTAAAATTAATGGAAGGTGAATGTACCGAATTGGAAGTTAGCAGAGCGCCTTTTGGTTGGACTAAATCCTATAATGTCAAAGTAAAAGGTCATCCATTAGCTGAAAGCTCCAAAGTAATTACTCCTGAAGAAAAAAAGGAGCAGACATCTCAAGCATTGGAATCAGAATCAAAAATAAAATCATACTGGTATATTTTATCTCCTGATGGAACAATGCAAGAATTTGACAAATTTAATTTTTCAAAACATAAGAAACTAGAGAAATTGGCAAAGTATGAATCCGATAAAAAAAGAAACGCTGATGAACCTCCTCCACATGTGGCACTAATGAAAAAATTGGCAATTGCTGATTACGAGTCTGCATCTGACCATGGAAATATGCGTTATTTTCCAAATGGCCGTCTGATAAAATCATTATTGGAACAATATGTGACAAATAAAGTAAAAGACTATGGTGGATATGAGGTAGAGACTCCGATTATGTATGATTCCCATCATCCTAGTATGGAGAGTTATTTCAACCGATTTCCTGCTAGGCAGTATAATATTGATGCAGATGGAAAGAAATTATTCTTAAGATTTGCAGCCTGTTTTGGGCAATTTTTAATGGCACATGACTTTCAAATGTCTTACAAAAATCTGCCATATCGTTTGTATGAATTAACTCGTTATAGCTTTAGGAGAGAACAGTCTGGCGAATTAGTTGGTCTTAGAAGATTACGTGCATTCACAATGCCTGATTGTCATGCATTTTGTAAGGATATGCCGCAGGCAGTTGACGAATTTAGAAAACGATTTGATCTATCACGAGACGTTTTGAACAATGTAGGAATCAATCATGATGATTATGAGATGGCTATACGTTTCACTGAGGACTTTTACAATGAAAACAAAGATCTAATCATGGAGATGGTAAAAAAATTAGACAAGCCAGTTCTAGTTGAGATGTGGAAGGAACGATTTTTCTATTTTGTATTAAAATGGGAGTTCAATTATGTAGATAATTTAGGAAAAGCATCTGCATTATCCACTGATCAAATAGACGTGGAAAATGGTGAAAGGTATGGAATTGAATTTATTGATGAAAATAATACTCCTGTAAATCCAATCATTCTGCATAATTCTCCTAGCGGTGCAATTGAAAGGGTGATGTATGCTCTACTTGAGAAATGTGCAAAAGATGCCAAAGAAGGACGAAAACCAATGTTTCCATTATGGTTGGCACCAACCCAGGTACGTATCATCCCACTTAAAGATGAGTTTGCAGAATTTTCTCGAACATTATACGATAAACTTACTGCACAGAATATTCGTGTAGATATTGATGACAGGAATGAGTCAATTGGAAAAAGAATTAGAGAATCTGAAAAAGAATGGATTCGTTATGTATTGGTAATTGGAGAAAAGGAAGTTAATTCAGAGAATCTTAATGTTCGAGACAGAATACAAAGCGATGTAAGAGAAATATCATTTGATAGTTTTGTGGATGAAATTATTGCCCAAAATAAGGGAAAGCCGCACTCTACATTGAATCTTCCTTCACTCTTATCCAAAAGACCAATCATCCAAGTCTAATGGATAATTTATCACTCCTTCTTGCTGGTTAAATAGAAATTCTGTAATTAGTATACATGCATGGAAAATTACTGATTTGTACTGCTTGTGGGGAATCTCATAAATTCTGTCTATGCGATGAATCTCCATGCCAGTATGATTAATTGGGCATGAGTTTATTTTCAAGTGATTTTAATTCTGTGTAATGAGTTTCAGTGATTTGTATCTAACCAGTTCTCCAAAAATCATCTCTCCTGCAGATGATTCTGAACCCGCAGCAAAATTATTTGGTGTTCCATTTGACTCCACCCATTCATACAAACCAGGATGTCGTTTTGGTCCAGATGTAATCCGTGATGCGTTTAACAATATTGAAATCTTCATGCCAGAATTTGGAGTAGATTTGGAACAAGTTAACATTAAAGATCTAGGAAATCTTCAACACACTGTTGTTGCTCAAAATATGATTGACATGGTACAAAAAACCACTTCTGAACTAAAGGACTCGTCAAACCAATTAATCATTCTTGGAGGTGAACATTCTCTCACTTATGGAACGTATACGAGTTATCCAAAAGATACTGGCTATGTCGTATTTGATGCGCATTATGATTTAAGGGATGAATATGCAGATACAAAATTAAGCCATGCTGCATATCTACGACGAATTGTTGAAGAGCGCGGTCCAGAAAACATTATTCACGTTGGCGCAAGAGCTTTTGTCAAAGAAGAGTTGGAATTTCTTACCGAGCACAACATTGCTACCATATCTGACGCCGAAATTCGAAACGGAAATGGCCCAAAATTATTAGAGCAGTTGACTGAAAAATTTGAAAATCTTTATGTTAGTATTGATCTGGATGTATTAGATCCTGCATTTGCACCTGGAGTTGGAAATCCAGAAGCCATTGGAATAACTTCGCGTGAATTACATGATATGGTTGTTGCACTAAAAAATAAGACAATAAAAGCTGCAGATATAGTTGAATTAAATCCTACATTTGATAATGGTGCTACTGCTTCTCTAGCTGCTAGAATGATTTCAATAATTATTTCTATGAATCTATAACGTGAGAAAACTTTGCTAAACAACCTTCGCGAATCATTAAAGCCCGTGTTACAGAAAATTGGTAAATCCTTTGCAGCGACTGGCCTGTCCCCAAATGTTTTTACTGGAATAGGCCTTGCACTTGCATTTGTTGCATCTATTATCTATGGAATTGGATTCGAATACTCACTAATTCTTGGTGGTTTTGCACTTTTGGCATCTGGCTTCTTTGACATTGTAGATGGTCAGGTTGCTCGTTACACAAATAAAATGTCAAAATCAGGAGGTTTCTTAGATTCAGTATTTGATAAAATTGCTGAAGTAGCTATATTCTTTGGAATTTTAATTGGAAATTATACTGAACCATATTTGGTGTTCATAGCAATCACTCTTTCCCTACTGGTCAGTTATGCCCGAGCAAAAGCTGATGCTGCAGGAATAAAGATGCAAGGAATTGGCATTGGTGAACGTGCAGAAAGATTACTTGTTATTGCAATAATTGGAATGATTGGTTTCATGGAAATTGCAGTGATAATTGTAATAATAATTGCAGGAATTACTCTTGCTCAAAGAATTTCGGTTCTAGCAAAAAATCGTTAGTCTATCCACGAAGTTTTGTATGCTTGCGTCTTTGGTCTGCTGAACGAATTTTTAGAACTTTGAAGTGAATTGCACATGAAATACAATACCATTTTGTGACTTTAGGTGCAGCAATGTATGCCCCCTGTGCTCGTAACTCTTTAGCAAGTTGATGTTCTACTAGACTTAGTCGTGACGTTACTTTCTTTGCTTTATCTTTTGGAACGGTTCCTGCACAATTAACACATTGAATTGTACCTGATGATCCTTTTCCGCCCTTTCGTCTACCTCTACTTGCACGTTTTGATGGCATGTTCTGAATTCAAATCTTCGATATATAAATGCGTTATAATGAATTGAAAAAACAATTTAAAGATCAACTCGAATTACGAATTATGAAAGGCTTATGTCAAAATTGCCTTGCATCTAACATCGAGGTTAATTTTGTTAAAGGAAAAACCCTCTGCTCGAATTGTACAAAAAAGGATTCAAATAAGTAGGTAAAAACTCAATCTTTCTCATTATGAAAATTGGAATCTTCTCACACTGTACAATGGATACAATTGTTTATGAAAATGAGCAATATGAGGCTGCAGGCGGACCAGCTAGTTACTGTTCATACACTGCACGAAAACAAAAACATGATGTAAATTTGTACACAAAATTTGGAACAAATTACCCTCTAGAAGATTTCTTTAAAGAAAATAACATCATCGTTCATGATGCATTATCTAAAAAAAACACAACTAAATTTCGAATTGAATTGGATGGTTCTGATAGGAAATTATTTGTAGAAAATATGTGTGAGAAAATAAATTTTTTAGATAATAATAATAATGATGATGGAACAATAATAAGTCCCGTATTTGATGAAATTTCTTTAGAAACCTATTCAAAAATCAAAGATTCAGGGAATTTTGTATTTTTAGATCCTCAAGGATTTCTCAGACAAAAAAATTCTAATGATGAAATTTCTTTAAAAAATGATACACTTGATCTAAAAAACATAAATGCAATTAAGATGAATCCAGACGAATTATATGCATTGACTGGTCTTACTGGCACTGATGGCATAAAACAATTGCAAAAACTTGGAATAGAATATGTACTTTATACAAATAAGCAAGAAATATCTTTACTTGTAAAAGATAAACTATACACAATACACTTACCAAAAATGACTTTGACTGACACTACAGGGGTTGGTGATATTTTTTGTTCTACATTTGTTTGCACAATGTTAAAAGAAAAAGACTTTCTATGGGCACTATCTTTTGCCGGTGGTGCAGCACAATCTGCCTTAGAATCAAAGGCATTTGGTCTTGAAAAAGTTCCAGAAAAAAATGCACTAGAAAATAATGGTTCCTATTTTTACAATATTGTAGATTTTAAGCAGATCTAACATATATTGTGCATAATGAAATAATCTATCTATGCATGTTGGAATATTTGGAACTGGATTAACTGATTCATCCGAAAAAACTCTAAAGAAAATTCTTGAGGAAAATAATATTTCGTCATCAAAAATTGGAACCAAAACTAAGAACAAAAAATCTGATTGTGTGTTTGTTTTAGGTGGAGATAAAGGAGTACGAAACTATTTTCATAGAACATTTGATTCTTCAATCCCTGTATTGGGAATTAACGAATCTGAATCTGATGGGTTTTTATCACAAATTGATTTGAAACAGCTCCCATCATTAATCTCACGTATTAAAAAAATGGATTTTGAGACGGAGCAAGTAACTCGTTTGGGAGTAAAAATTGATGGGAAAAATGTTTATCCCGTACTTAATGATGTTGCTGTCTTTTCTTCTAGGAGTGCTATGTTGATGGAACATACTTTGAGAGTTAACGGTGATGAAGTATGGCATGACAGTAGTGACGGAATAATTATTTCTACTCCGATTGGTTCATCTGCATATTCAATGTCTGCTGGTGGTCCAGTGATTTTTCAAGATTCTGATGTATTTGGAATTATTTCTGTAAATTCTCTTGACATAACGAGACGCCCATTGATTGTATCTAACGCAAGTGTCATAGAAGTTGATGAAATCTCATCTAGATTATATTGTGAAGTTGTATTGGATGGATTGGATCGTTACAAAGTAAAAAATTCTGTCGAAGCGACAAATTATGAACCTTCTGCTAATATTATTCGTCTAAAAAAAGATACAACCGCAATATCTGCCATTGCCAAAAAAGTAAAGCTTGCCGAAGAATTATTCAACATGCCTCCAAGCTCAAAACTACTTCTCAAAATACTAGAATATGAAGGATCAATGAGTCAAAAGGAATTGGTGAAAAAAACAATGCTTCCTGATAGGACTGTACGTCTTGCCATGAGTCATCTTTTAGAAAAAGGATATGTAAAGAAGAAAGTTTCCATCAGAGACTCGCGTCAGAAAATTTATGAAATTTCAAAATTGATTAATTCTGATTAGCAGCAGTAGTGAATGCCTTGAACACATGTTCTGGATATCCTGGTCTACTGTTAAATTCTGGATGGAATTGAACTCCTACAAAAAATTTATGTGAAGGAATCTCTAAAATTTCCATTCTTCTTCCATTGTCACTCTCACCTGAAAAAATCATTCCATTTTCTGCAAATTCATCTAGATATTTTGTATTGAATTCATATCTGTGTCTATGTCTCTTTGAAATTTTGTTTTGCCCATAAATTTTGTTTGCTAGGGTATCTGATTTGACATTGATCTCGTTTGCTCCAAGTCTTAATGATCCTCCCATATCTGTAACCCCATCTTGTTCTGGAAGTAAATCTATAATCGGATTGTTAGTTTTCTCTTCAATCTCTGTTGAATTTGCATCTGAATGACTGCAAACATTTCTCGCAAATGACACCGCAGCCAATTGAAATCCAAAACAAATTCCCAGATATGGAATATTATTTTCCCTAGCAAAATTTGCAGTATTGATTATTCCCTCAGACCCTCTAGTTCCAAATCCTCCTGGAACTAGTATTCCATTATATTTTGACAATGTATCCACGTTTCCATTAATATTTTCTGAGTCAATCCAATCAATTGTAATTTTTTTACCAATTGATGCTGCTGCGTGTTTCAATGCATGGTTAACGCTCACATAGCTGTCTGCCAGTGTTACATATTTCCCTACCATTGCAATGTTGATTGGTTCGCCTTCATTGTGCAGTGAATTTACTATCTTATTCCATTCATCCCAATTTTGTGACGCATTGACGTATCCCATTTTGTTAAATTTCTTAAAAATGACATCAACCAATCCTTGTTCGTATAGAATTTCTGGAACCTGAAAAATTGAATCAACGTCGTGACATGAAAACACATCATTGTTTGTTACATTTGTAAACATTGAAATTTTATTTCTTGTCTTATCTTGTAGTGGCATGGAACATCTTACACATAGCAAATCTGGCTGAATTCCAATTCTTCTCAGCTCCTGAACACTATGCTGTGTTGGTTTAGTTTTTTGCTCTCCAACAACATCTAGTGATGGGGCTAATGTCACATGAACAAAAATTACGTTTTCGGAACCTTCTTCAACTCTAATTTGTCTTAATGCCTCTAAAAATGGCAAACTTTCAATGTCTCCAACGGTTCCCCCACATTCTACTACAAGTATCTCTAATTCTTCATCAGTCGCAATTTTTTTAATTCTATTTTTTATCTCATCTGTTACATGTGGTATGATCTGAACACATGCTCCCAAGTATTCTCCTTTCCGTTCTGATTCTATGACACTTGAATAAATTTGAGCAGTTGTGATGTTATGGGATTTTGGTATGTCTTGATTAAGAAATCGTTCATAATTTCCTATATCCATATCGCATTCTCCTCCATCATTTGTCACAAAAACTTCCCCATGTGCAATTGGATTCATTGTCCCTGCATCATAATTTAGATATGGATCAATTTTCACACAAGAAACTTTCTGATCTGATAATTGTAATAATTTACAAATTGAAGATGAAACTACCCCTTTGCCTAACCCAGACATAACTCCGCCTGTAACAAAAATAAACTTTGTCTGCATTTTAATTCTATACACTTCCTATTTTTATTCTATTCGCTTATCTCGTTCTTCTCTTTAGTTTTTTTGTGAATGTTTCAATTCGGCTCTGAATCTTGCCTGCAGGCGTGTTTTCCATGATCTTTATGTTGGCACTACCAACAATTACTGCATCCGCGCCTGATGAAACATACTTTTGAACATCTTTTTCTGTAGATATTCCAAATCCTACTCCTACTGGAATCTTCCCTTTTGCAGTCTTTTTTGTGTTCTTAAGTGCATCAATTGTGTATTTGTGAATTTTAGTTTGAACTCCTGTTGTACCAAAAACTGCAACCATATACAGAAATCCGGATGTTGATCTGATAATCTTTTTCAGTCGACTATTTTCTGTATTTGGAGATACAAGAAATATTGTATCCATGCCACTTTTCTTTGCTGCTTTGATATATTCGTCTGATTCTTCTATTGCCATGTCTGGTAAAATTAGTCCGTCAATGCCAGCTTTTTTTGCACGTGAAATGAATTTCCGATATGTCTGATTATACAAAATGTTTGTGTATGTCATTAATACTAGTGGAATATCTGACTCTTTCCGTATTTTTTTTACGATTGTAAAAAAATTATCAATCTTTGTTCCATTATTCAATGATTCTGTACTTGCCATCTGAATTGTCGGTCCATCCGCAATTGGATCTGAAAATGGAAATCCCAATTCAATAATGTCTGCACCTCCACGAATCAGTCCTCTAACTGCAGATAATGTAGCTTTTTCTGATGGATATCCTGCCATAACATATGAGACTAGTGCTGTCTCTTTGTTTGATTTCAACTGAATGAATTTATCTTGTATTTTTGACATTTTTTGCTAAATACTCCTTTACTATATCGATGTCTTTGTCACCTCTACCTGATAGTGTAACAACAATTGATTCTGTTTTTTTCATCTTCTTTGAAATTTTAATTGCATGTGCTATTGCATGAGCTGACTCTAATGCAGGAATTATCCCTTCAGTTCTTGTTAAAATTAGAAATGCATCAATTACCTCATCATCTGTTACTGCCTTATACTCAACTCGATTCTCATCTTTTAGAAATGCATGCTCTGGCCCAACTCCTGGATAATCTAGTCCTGCAGAAATACTATGTGTCTCGCTAATCTGTCCATCATTATCCTGCATTAAATATGTCATCATTCCATGTAATACTCCTTTTTTACCTGCAGTTAGTGGAGCTGAATGTAATTTTGTTTTTACACCTTTTCCTCCAGCTTCTATTCCTATAATCCTTGTATTGGTATCTATTAGTGGATAAAACGTTCCTATTGCATTAGAACCTCCTCCTACACACGCAATGACTACGTTCGGAATTTTCTTCATCTGTTTTTTAATCTCTGTACCTATCACTGCTTGAAAATCCCTAACCATTAATGGATATGGATGTGGTCCTACAGCAGAGCCCAACAAATAGTATGTTGAATCCACATTTGTAATCCAATCTCTCATCGCCTCATTTATTGCATCTTTCAATGTCTTTGATCCGGATTTTACTGCATGCACCTTTGCACCAAGTAATTCCATTCTGAATACATTTTGTTTCTGACGCAATGTATCCACATATCCCATGTAAATCTCGGCCTTCAATCCTAGACTTGCACATGCCATTGCTGTAGCTACACCATGTTGGCCTGCACCGGTTTCTGCAATGATTCTCTTTTTGCCCATACGCTTAGCAAGTAATGCCTGTCCCAACGTATTGTTGATTTTATGAGCTCCGCCATGCAACAAGTCTTCTCTTTTAAGATAGATTTTTGCCCCTCCAATTATTTTAGTAAGATTTTTTGCAAAATATATTGGAGTTGGTCTTCCTGCATAATCAATTAATAATTTACCAAGTTCTTTTTTGAAATTTTTATCATTTCTTATTTTCAAATAATTCTTTTCTAATTCTTCAATTGCAGGTGCAAGTGTTTCTGGAATATACTTTCCACCAAATTCTCCAAATCGTCCATCCTTTGGTATTCCAATCTTCATATTGAATTCACCAATCCTCTAACTGTTTGTTCAATGTCGTCATTTCTCATAATTGCTGTACCTATAAGATACCCTTTTGCTCCGCATTTATGAAGAAATCGAATATCATCTTGAGACTCTATCCCGCTTTCAGAGATGACTGTTTTTGAATAATTTGACTCTTCTAGGATATGTTTAGTTGTGTTAAGATCTATTTTCAGCGTATCTAAATTTCTGTTATTGATTCCAACAATGTCTGCACTGGTTTTACATGCATTTTCAAATTCCTCTGCTGTATGTGCTTCTATGAGCACTTTTACTCCATTTTTATGCCCATATTCAATCAATTCCTCGATATCTGAAACCATTTTTTTATCAAAAATAGATTGTATCAATAGAAAATAATCTGCACCAATTTTCTTTGCAGCGTCGATTTGTATTTTATCAATTGTTATGTCTTTCATTAACATTGGGATCTTTACCGCTTTTCTAACTTTGATAAAAAGTTCAGGAGACCCATCAAACAAAAATGGCTGAGTCAATACAGACAAGGCAGACGCCCCCCCGTTAACCATTTTTAATGCAATTTCAACCGGGTCTGAAATTTTTCTAATATTTCCTAATGCAGGTGATGAGAATTTTACTTCTGTAATTAGTGGTGCATGTTGTGATTTGGATATACTTTCTTGCAAATCTATTTCTGAATTAGAAAGCGATTCTGTAATGTCATATGTGCCATTATCAATTGCTTTTCTTGAGTTGTTGACAAGTTTTTCTAAAATATTTTCCATTTAATTCATCCCCTCTAATTTTTCTATTGCATTATTTTCTTTTGCAAATTGTTTTAATTTATCAAATGCCTTTCCACTGTTAATTGTTTGTAGTGATAGCTCTACACCTTCCTCGAATTTGTCACATATTCCTCCAGCAATCATTCCTCCTGCCGCATTTAACATTGTAATCTCTTTCATTGTTCTGTTTGATGTATTATTCAATACATTGACAAATGCATCAATGGCTTCTTGTTTTGTTGAAATTTGAATATCGGATAAACTACCTTTCTCGATGTCATAATCCTCGGGATTAATTATGAATTCGGATACATTATTATTTTTTAACATACACACTTTGTTCTTTGATGTAGTTGATAATTCATCCATTCCATCTCCTGATCTTACAGCTAAAATTGTTTCTGAATGATTCTTTTGCATAATTTTTACAATTCTTTTAATATAATCATCTGCAAATACGCCTATCAATTGATGTTTTACTTTTGCAGGATTACATAGAGGTCCTAAAAGATTGAATGCAGTTCTTTTTCCCAGAATCTTTCTAGCTGGTGCAACATTTTTCATTGCGGGATGAAATGTTGGTGCAAACATGAATCCTATTCCTAATTTCTCTATCATTTCTTCTACTTTCCATGGTTCTGAATTCAAATTAAACCCAAAATGTTCAAAAATGTCTGCGCTGCCTGAGATGCCTGATACTGAACGATTTCCATGCTTTGCAACATTTCCTCCTGCACCTGCAATTACAAAAGATGCGGCTGTTGAAATATTGAAAGTTTGTAAATTATCTCCTCCAGTTCCACAGACATCAATTAGATTTCCATGACAACGTGGCGTTATACCTACTGAAAACTCATTCATTTTTGTAAGCATTGCACGTAGTTCTTCATCTGTTTCTCCTTTATCGGATAACTCTCTAAGAAATTCTGCAATTTCTTGATCATCATTTTTGCCATTTAGAATACTGCTCATTATTGATGACATTTCGTCAAATGTGAGATTTTCACTGATTTTTCTCATTATTTTTTACCTTCTCTATGAAATTTGCAAAGATCTTTGTTCCTTCATCCGTCAATATTGATTCTGGATGGAATTGAACTCCTTCAATCAGATATTCTCTATGACTGACCCCCATCACTTCTCCATCATCTTCTGCTATTGCTGTAATTTTTAATGAATCCGGTATGATTGTTTTTTCTCCGACCAGTGAATGATATCTTGTTGCTCTAAATGGATTTTCTACCCCTACAAATAATGATTCATTCGTATGTTTGATTTGACTTGTCTTGCCATGACGAATGTTTTTCGCATTTACAACTTTTCCGCCAAAACAAGAAATAATTCCCTGGTGCCCCAGACATACTCCTAAAATTGGTTTTGATGGTCCAAGTTCCATGATGACTTTTTTACAAATTCCAAAATATCTTTTATCGTCTGGTGTCCCAGGTCCTGGAGAAATAACTATGGCATCATAGTTCGAATCCTCGATATCTTTTATCGTTAATTCGTCATTTCTTATCACATCTGATGTGATTCCCAATTCTCCTAATCTTTGAGCAATGTTATAAACAAAAGAATCATAATTATCAATAATTAGAAATTTCATTTTGCAGCCTCCTTTAATGCAGTAATCATTGCATTTGCTTTATGTTCTGTCTCTTTCAGTTCGTTCTCTGCTATTGAATCAAATACAATTCCTGCGCCAGCTTGTACAAATCCCGACTTGCCATCTGCAAAAATACTCCTAATTGCTATTGCAAAATCACAACATCCATTAAATGAAAAATATCCTACTGCGCCAGCATACGCATCTCTCTGTGTAGGTTCCAACTCTTGTATTATCTCCATTGCTCTAACTTTTGGCGCACCTGAAACCGTACCAGCTGGAAAGACCGCCTCAAATGAATCATACATGTCATGCCTGTCATTTAATTTTCCTACCACATGTGTAACCATATGTTGAACATGACTGAATCTCTTAATCTCCATTAACTCTTTTACTTTCACAGTTCCATAATCACAAACTCTTCCAATATCATTTCTACCTAAATCAACAAGCATTGTATGTTCTGCAAGTTCTTTTTCATCATTTTGTAATTCATTTTCTAGTTTTTTATTTTTTTCTTCATCGTCAGTAATTTTTCTTGTACCTGCTATAGGAAATGTCTCTATATCTTTCCCTGTAACTCGTAATAACATTTCAGGACTAGACCCAATTATTGTATTGTTATTCATTTTTAGGTGAAACATATATGGTGATGGATTTACTTCTCGAAGTTTTTCATAAACTTTGAGATAATCCCCTTCCCCTTCAAATGAAAATCTCCTTGATAGGACAACTTGAAATACGTCTCCACTATGAACATACTTTTTTGCCTTATCCACAATCCTTTCAAATTCATCTTTATCCAAATTTGCAGTTATCTCTGAAATCTGAAAAGTTCCAAAACTGCCATCTGTTTTTTTAATTCTATCCGATCTATCTTCATCATAATAAAAATACAAAAATTGTTTCTTCTTATTGTCATATAGAATGCCATCTTTGTATATTCCGAATTCCATGATTGGTTTATCCAAATTTCTCTCTCCTGGAATATTTTCAAATAATCGAATTGCATCATAGTCTATGTTTCCTACGGCTCCGCCCAAATATCGATAAGACATGTCATCTGTTTGTTTAATTAATTTCTTGATTACTTCCATGGGTGTTTTTGTTTGAATTGTCTTAATCTCCCCTTTTCGGTCTTCAATTGTAACTCTATTGAAATATCCTTTTACAATTAATTCTGGGTCAAATCCCATGATTGATGTCTCTGCAAGCTCATCGGGTCCCGTTAACGATTCAAACAAAAATGAGTATTTGTAATTTCTTGATATCTTATTGTAAATTTCAAATTGAGATTCAGTGTACACTAGAGGAATTATCTTAGGAATGCTTTGTTGTCCAAAGACAGTCACCATTCATGTTTTTTATCAAAAATCTCAATATTTAAAGTCTGTTTAACTAGTTGATCGAATAAAATTGAGCGATCTGCAATTAGATCTATTTCTCCTATACTTGCCATGAACGCACTCAGTAATCATGTACAGAGAGTTGCTATTCATTCACAACTGATTGGTCTCAAAACCTTGCTAAAGTTATCAAATACATTTCATAGATAACCAGACTTGTGATGAATAGTACCTTAGAGTACGGTACCTTTATATCTGATTGATGCCTGTATATGGCATGAGCCAGTTAGTATACTCTGGAAAATCATCGCTAATCCAAGATTTCATTTTAAAGACTGACCCAGTATTTTTGAGAACTGATGCTCACGAGATGAATTGTTATGTGTGTAAGAAAGGCATCGAGGACGGAACATCTCTTATGGCAAAAACACTAAACTCAAAAAACGTCATGTTATGTGAAAAACATTTTGAATAATTAGTATTGTGCAGGTTTGGTTACTGCACCATTTGCTGCAGAACCTACAAGTGATGCAAACTTTGCAAGTGCCCCTGTGGAATAGTTGGGTTCCGGTCTTCTCCATTGTTTTTTCCTATTTTCTAATTCTTCATCTGATACGTGTAAATTTATTGAGCAATCTTCCACGTTGATTGATATTTTATCCCCATCATTTACTAATGCGATTGGACCGCCAACAAATGCTTCTGGTGCAACATGTCCTACCATGAATCCTCGTGTACCTCCAGAAAATCTACCGTCTGTGACCATTGCAACTTTTTTACCTAATCCTTGACCCACAAGAGCTGCCGTAGTTGAAAGCATCTCTCTCATTCCAGGTCCACCTTTCGGACCTTCATATCTTATGACAACGACATCACCTTCTTCCACATCTCCTTTTGCAACTGACTCAAATGCATATTCTTCTCTATCATACACCTTGGCAACTCCTGTAAATTCGGTCATCTCAACTCCTGCAGTTTTGATTACCGCACCTTCTGGTGCCAATGTTCCTTTTAGAATTACTGCCGTTCCTACTTCATGAATTGGCTGTTCTACTGATTTGACTATCTGTTGTTCTGGAACTTCAACAATTGATAATTCTTCTAAATTTTCTCTAATAGTTTTGCCTGTGACAGTTAATGCATCTCCATGTATCAAATTTTTATCTAACAATTTTTTCATGATTAATGGAATTCCGCCAATCTTATCCAAGCTGTTCATCACATAATTCCCTCCTGGTTTCATATCTGCAAGGTGTGGAGTCTTTTTCCTAATTCTCTCAAAATCATCATATGTTAGATTAATTCCTGCTTCATTTGCTAGTGCCAATAAATGCAAAATTCCATTTGTAGATCCTCCGACGGCATTTAGCATTGTAATTGAATTCTCAAAGGCTTCAAATGTTACAATATCTAGTGGTCTTATGCCTAATTTGAGTAATTCTGCACATGCTTTTCCTGTTTCATAAACAATTTTGTTTCTTCTCTCATCTTCTGCTGGAGGGCTGGCACTTCCTGGCAATGCCAATCCAATTGCTTCTGAAATTGATGCCATTGTATTTGCAGTAAACATTCCTCCACAAGATCCTGCATTTGGGCATGCAACATTCTCAATGTTTTCTAATTCTTCTGCAGTAATTTTTCCTGCATCATAAGATCCAACAGCTTCGTAAACATCAACTACTGTTAACTCTCTTCCATCTAACATTCCAGGCATTATAGTTCCACCATAAACAAATACTGATGGTATGTTGAGTCTTATCATTCCCATCATTGTACCTGGAAGACTTTTGTCACATCCTGCAATTCCTACAAGTGCATCATATTGATGTGCTCGAACCATTAACTCAATTGAATCTGCAATTACCTCTCTACTAATTAATGATGATTTCATTCCTTCATGACCCATGGCAATCCCGTCACTAACTGCAATTGTGCTGAACTCTCGTGGTGTGGCACCGCCGTCAGTTACTCCTTGCTTTGCTTGCTGTGCAAGATCTGGAAGATGAATGTTACATGGAGTAGCTTCATTACCTGTATGACTTACGCCGACAAATGATTTACTTAAATCATCGTTAGTAAGTCCCATTGCCTTGTACATGGCGCGGTGTGGCGCTCGAGCAGTACCTTCAACAACATTTCTACTTGAAATTTTCATTTTGCTCACAATCTGTTGATTGTTTGTGCATTTAACTCTGCTAGCTGTTTGTCTATAGCTTCTTGATCCTCATTTCCATATGTGATAAGAATCCTGTCATTTTCTTGTATGATATAATTTCGTAAATCATCAACTTTTTGTTGATTGATATAAAATTGCAAAGTATAGTCATCGTTGGTACAGAATTGTCTTCCGTCAGGGAATACAAAACATTTGTCATCCAATGCAATGTTCATAGAATTAAACAAGAATTCAAGCTCTACGCCAGTTGAGTGTCTATGGATTGTATCTCCATCTGTGTTTTCAAAATGAATCCAACTTGTTTTTACTTGATAATTTGGAGTTGAAAAGTCAAATTTATCTCCGAAGATTTTGACTAATAACGATGCATGTACGTGCTCATCACCTAGTTTTCCAGCATTTTCTGGAGCTCCTGGGACGTTATTTGTGGATGTAATGAATTCGAAACAGGCGAATGCAACAATAACTCCAATTCCAGATAAAATTCCTATAGCTTTGAGATTCCGAGTTCTATATTGGGCAGATCTCTTAGCTGCAAAACCTTCACGTTCCTCTTCTCTCTTCTCTCGTCTATTTTTGCCCATTGTTCATTCCCAATTTATCGACCAAATAAATCAATATCGTTATAGCATCAATGAGTCTAAACTTGATGTGACAACGATCTTTACCGAAATAATTGAAGGAAAAAAACCCGGCTTTATTATTTTTGAAAATGACGCTCATGTGGCAATTTTAGATAAATATCCAATTGACACGGGTCATTCGTTAGTTATACCAAAAACCCCGTATGAAAAAATCACTGAGATGCCCAAAAATGAGGTATCGGAGTTATTTTCATTGGTTCCTGAAATTGCAAATGCAATTCTCAAAGCAACCGGTGCAGTTGCATTTAGTATTGCACAAAATAATGGTAAAGAAGCAAAACAAATCATTCCTCATGTTCATGTACATATTATACCTCGATATGCAGATAAGGCAACATTATGGACCAAAAGAGGAATTCCTTCTAACGATGAATTGACAGAATTACAACAAAAAATTAAAAATTCTTTCTAATTACGATTTGGATTGTATCGAAGTATAGCTGCAATATTTCCTAAACTTCCTAACATAATTCCATGTTCTGTTTTGCCCGAAACAACTTCAACTTTAGTTCCTGTTTGAGCTGCATTTAATGCAATATAATCAATAAGATCTTGATCTGTTATTTCTGAATCCATTGCTTTACATTCGGAGCATGACTGACTTTTGATTTCTGATTTCCGTGCAATCCTTTTTCCTTGTTCAATAAGTTCCTCTTCCATGTTTGAACATCTCTTACATATTTTTTCAATTCGACTCATATTGATATCATCTGAGATAATTATCGTTCCTGCAATGTTATTTTTTAACATCTCAATCACTTCTTTTAATCCATAACTTCCTAATCCAGTATTTGCATTAATCTCTTGAAATAATTTTTCAATTATTTTCTTTTCTTCCACCATTCTAAAATTTGATAAAATATCTGAACATTTTGCAAATGCTTCTCTAATGCCTTCTGCACCTGAATATGATGCATCAATTGTTGCAATGATGTTATTTTGTAATCTGTACTCTAGATATTCTTTCTTGATAAATTCTTCTTTTGTTGGACCTGGACCTGAAACTATTAGTCCTTTTACTTGATAAATATCAATAAAATACTCTCGTGTTATCTCTGCCACTCTATTAAAATAATACTGCAATTCCATTTCCCTTAACTTTTGAAATCTCTTTGCAGATTGTCCTCCCTGTCTATGTTTTCCTGCAACTCCGGAACCTGTTTGTTTTAAAACCTCTAGTTTATCGCCATGTAATAGTCCCCATCCTGCATCTTTGGCATCAATTGCTAATAATCCAATAATGTTGTCATCTTGTAACATGTCTTTTAGAATATCTGTGTGAAAATGATCATCACATCGATATAACGATGTGTTCAAATCTTTAGGAGGATCAATTTCGTATATCTTTACAACTTCACTTCCGGGTGGACCTCCCCCCTCTTTTGGAAGTGCACCACAAAATATTACTAATCCTTTTTCCGGAGTTTTTTTGTATAACTTTAATTTTTGAATTACTTTGGCTAGTGAATCTACGACATGGGTTCTAGTCAAATCTGATTTTATATTATCTGCAGTTCCTTGCTCTTCTCTTAATTGAGTCATTACTTCATGAAGTTGTTGTCCTTTTGGAATGTATACTGTAATGAGTTCTGTTCCGCGGCCAGATTGCTGTGTTAACTCTTCTAATGTTTTTCTAATTTTGTACATTTTTACCGAGTCAACATTTTGAACTTCAAACTTTCCCATTTTCTAATAGTTCTTGGATTGGAATATAAAACCAGTGAATAGTCTGACTCGATGATATCTAGAAAATTTTATTTATCTAAAAATTTCTTCTATCTTTTTTCGACTACCTTTGAAGAAAAATAGTCCTCCGGCACCTAATAATGCAGTTGGAACTGCCAAATACAGCAAGTCTAGTACTGGATCTCCACACATACTATCTATCATAATAACTAGTATTTGAAACTAGACGTTAATTCGTTAATTAAGAACGACTGTCTAACTCTCAGGAAGATCCAAGTTCTTCGAATACTCGTTCAAATTTCTCAAATGGCTGAGATCCGATTATCCTATAGACTTCATTACCACTAAATATTAGAAATGAAGGAGTGGCATTGATGTTAATCTCCTTTGCAAATTGTTCGTTATCTAAAACCTTTTGTTGAAATTTTGAATTTTTCATACAGGAGTCAAATTCATGTAATTTCAGGCCTGAATCTTTTGCGAACATTAGTAATGAATCTTCTGTAATCCATCCTGTATTCTCTCCTCCCCAATTGCTGTACAATGTATTATGGTATTTCCAAAATTCGCCCTGTTCTTGTGCACAATATGATGCTTCAGATGCCCTGATTGATGGTTCTCCATTTAAAGGAAAATCCCTGAAGACAAAATTTACATTTCCTTCGATTACATATTTCTCATAAATCTTGTTCATTGTTTCTTTGTGAAATTTATAGCAAAAAGTACATTGATAATCTCCAAATTCAATTATAGTAATCTCTGCATTTGGATCGCCTAGAATAGTTGTTCCTTTTAATAGATTTTCTTTATTTAAAATGAGTGCGTTAGTTTGTGTTTCAGAAGTATTGAAAGCTAAAAGACTGGCAAAAAGGATCCCAATTATAACCGGAACTATTAAGATGTAGATCTTCATATTCTGGAACGTTTGTCAGTTACTTTAAATATATTGCATATTAGAAAAAATCATTGCGTCAATCACAAACCACAATTACAACTTCCAATGTATCTAAAGTTGCAATTGCTGTTTTAGCACTTGTTTTTGGATTTGGTTTATTTGTTGTAGGTTTTGATCAAGGTCACATCTTTAGTATAGTAATGGGGGAACAAGCATTTGATGAAATGTTTATTCATGAATTAACCCATGATATGAGACACGCTGCAGGTTTTCCATGCCATTAGTATCACAATAGATTTTCATTCTAAATTCTAAGAATATATAATGTCTTTTAAATAACATATTCAGGTTATCACATTATGGCTAAACGTATCACATTGCCTCAATTGAAAAAATATGATGTCACCCAGAAGGTAATTGAAATGCTTGCAGATGCAGAATCTCGCGCAATTATTTTTTCAATTATTAAAAAGGGGAAAACTGCCGCAGAATTATCTGAAAAACATAAGATTCCACTAAGCTCAGTTTACAAAAAAATATCTGATTTGGAGGAGTTAACATTGATTAGGATTGATAGTTGGCAAATTTCTGAAAAAGGACGTAGATTCAAAGTATACAAGAGCAGAATAAAAGATGCAGAGATAACTATAAAAAAACCAGATGCATCATTAACGTTAACTCCAAATGATGTCAAGTAAAATGAAAAAGCAAATTGTGCGTGAAGCACTCCCAAAACCAAACGTTTTACAATTAAGTGAGTATAATATAACGCAAAAAATTATGGATTCCCTTGTTAATGCATGCCATCGCTCAGTATTATTTTCCATAATTAGTGTTGCAAAAGATGCTCCACAGATTGCAGATGAATTAAACATATCTTTATCCGCAGTATACAAAACTCTTGGAAAACTAGAAGAGCTGACATTGGTTGAAATTGATAGATTTGATTTCATCGAGGGTAAAAAAATTAAACTTTACAAAAGTCGTATTGGACGTGCAGAAATTAAATTAGAAAATAATGATGCAATCTTGCATTTATTCCCAAATAGAACTGCACTTAAAACTGATTGACACATTTCTATGCCAGAAACTAATTTATTAAAACTAAACATAACCGATAAGAATTTTTCCATAATTAGGAATATTAGAAAAAATGTATTTACAGATGAATTAGGAATATCAGAATCTGAATTATTTGATGAACATGACAAGGTTTGTGATCATTTCATCATATTTGATGGAAAAGATGTTGTAGGTGCTGTAAGATTTGTTTCCGTAAAACAAAATATCAAATTAGAACGAATGGCGATTCTACAAGAATTTAGAACTAAGAATCATGGGAAAAACTGTATTTTACAATTAAGGGAATACTATCGTGCTAAAAATTATTCCAAAATGTTCTTAGATTCCATATATTCTGTTAAAGATTTTTATAAAAAATGTGGATTTTCTGAAGAAGGTAGAATTTTTCAACGTGTAGGAATTGATCATATCAGAATGACATTAACTATCTGAGAATTTTCAATACTTGTAAATAGTTAATTATTCAAAAAAATCTGAAAAATTATGAATGCCGCCCTTTCTACAAGTAAACTTCATGACATTACACATATGGGGCTCCGTGCATCCCTAGGAATAATTTTCATAGTTCATGGATTTGGAAAATTTGGAAATCCTGGATTTGGCGGATGGATAGCAAGTATGGGAATACCTGCAGAAATGCAAATTCCTATTGCATTGGCAGAATTTGTACCTGGAATCTTACTTTTGATTGGAGTCTTAACTAGAATCTCAGGTGTAATACTATCGATAGTTATGTTGGGCGCAATATTTCTGGTTAAAGGGGCATCCAATCTTACGGGAGAGGGCGGTTATGAATTGGACCTGATTCTTTTAGCTGCAAGTCTAGTTGTAATAGTTAGTGGTCCTGGCAAAGTGTCTGTCTCACATCTAGTCAAAAAGATTCCTAGATTCCTGCACTAATTTTAGGTAACAATTTTTTCTATTTGGTTTTTTTCTTCAGCAATTTTAATCTCTCTTGCAATTCTTTTCCCCATACTCATATTCTCATTGAATAATAATGAATAGTAGGGCGAGCCATCCATGTAGATGTTAGTTCCTGCAACAATTCTTGCTGAAAACTCAAATGATGTAAATTTGGCATTTTCATCATACACTCCTTCGATGCAAAATGGGCCGTTCATTCCTGGAGAAACAACTCTTTTTGCTGCATCAACAAAATTTTCGCCCATTTTATACACTTCATCTAATAATGATTCTCTCAAAACTAGTGGACTGTTTCCAATTACGTTAAAGGATGGAACCTTTTTTGATTTTAATTGTTGCTCCGATGGAATTCTCCCAAGACCTTCAATGTCTGATTCATGTCTCTGATCAACTCCAAAGAATTCTAATTCATTAGTCAATGGTGAATAAAAGAACTGTAAATAAGCTAAGACCCCTGCTGCATATTCTTGAATGTATAGGGTTTCATCTTTTGAAATTACTCCTTCAGAAATTAATTGATTTCTTTTTGTATTATAGTCGTCTTCATTAGCTGCCATGAAATATCCTTTGCCTCCAGCAGCTCCTTGCCTTTTCACAATTACTAATTTTTCAATATTTTTTGGATCTGTTACAGGTTTTGGCATTGGCAGGGTTGCTTCTCTCATGAGTTTTTCTTTCATCTCTCTATCTGATTCCCATCTAAGAATCCATTTGTTTCCGAAAACAGGAGTTTTGATAGATTCTATTTCTTCGGAACTCATTTGTGCAATTAACGTTCCATGAGGAATTAAAACAGCATTATTTTCTTCAAGAGTTTTTTGACATTTTTGATCAAGAACTTCTTTGAATGCATCTACGATGATTAACTCATCAATGAATGGAAATCTACGATATAATTTCTCACGTTTTTTTTCACAAACAAGTATTGTTTTAAATCCTTCATCTTTTGCACCTTTCAAAACTTGTAATGAGCAGTGAGACCCCAAAGTTGCAATGCTTGTCAAGAGTGATTTTTCTTATCTGATTGGCTTTTTGAATCTATTCCCTAGATAGCGAATTTGATACATATTGAAAGATCTCATCAATCAACTCGATCTTTGCCTCAGAATCTAGTTCATCAGGTATGGTTTTTGACAAAAAATCATACATTGAAGAGCTATCTTCCAATTCACCTCTCTCTTTTCGTAGCGAATATGTGGCAATTGCACCTGATATGTATGCAATAGCCTTTTCACGTGTATTCATATCGACTAGACTTGGCTCTAAAATAAAAATCGTATAAAACAAATGTAAAATAAACCCAAAAAATTACTTTAAACTAAATGATTGGAACTGAATTAGGTGATCTAAGAAGAACCCACTATTCTGTTGAATTGAGTTCACTTGACGAAGGTACTGAAGTGACTGTTATGGGATGGGTCCTAACAGTGAGAGGGCATGGAAATATTGCATTTGCGACAATCCGTGACAAATTAGGCAATATTCAGATTATCACAAAAAGTGGCGAATGTGATGACGACATACGTGAAAAACTTTCAACTTTGAAAGAACATTCTTCAATTGCAGTTGTTGGTAAGACTAGAAAAAATGAAAAATCTCCTACGGGAATAGAAGTTGTTCCAAGTGAGATGCGAGTTTTTTCAGAAGTTGAAAAGATTCCACCTTTCGAACCATACGCAAAAAGTGTAAAAAACATAGATACCAGATTAGAGGTTAGAGCCATTGATCTTAGAAGAACCGTATTACAAAAAATATTTCTTGCAAGAAGTTTAACATTAAAAGCGGTTAGAGATTATCTTTCGAAACAAGATTTTGTTGAGATTAATACTCCAAAAATGATTGCAACTGCAACTGAAGGAGGTGCTGCATTGTTTCCAATCTTCTATTACAACAAAGAAGCGTTTTTAGCTCAGAGCCCTCAATTATATAAAGAACAATTGACAATGAGTTTTGAAAAAGTTTTTGAAATTGCACCAATATTTAGAGCCGAGCCATCCAGAACCAACCGCCACCTTTCAGAAGCAATTTCTATTGATTTTGAAGAAGCATATGTAGATTATAATGACGTAATGGATAGAATTGAAGACCTTGTAAAAACTTGCGTTACCGCAGTTCAAAATTTTGCAAAAGAAAATGACAATGTTGAATTTCAAATTCCAGATGTACCTGAAAAAATACCTCGTTACAAATATGCAGAATTAATTGAAAAAATGCAAGCTGCAGGTGTGAAAGCACAGTGGGGCGATGATTTGTATCCAAAAAACCTACAGAAAATCGGATTGACAGGATTCTATTTCATTATTGATTGGCCTATGGGTCCAAAACCATTCTATGTTAAAGTAAAGAAAGATGACCCACGAATCTCCGAATCATTTGATTTAATGTGGGGAGATTTAGAATTATCTTCCGGCAGTACCAGAATTGAAAAGAAATCCGAATTAGAGGATAGAATGAAAAACAAAGGAATGAAAGTTGATTCGTTTGGATATCACCTAAACGTATTTGATTTTGGAGTCCCACCGCATGCAGGATGTGGAATTGGTCTTGAAAGATTAATGATGGCCTTAACTGGAACTGAAAATATTAGAGATACAACATTTTATCCAAGAGATGTTGATAGATTAACACCATAGGAAAAAAATTGGTTGACGAAGAGGAAATAATCAGAGTAGCAGAATTAATGAAAATTGATCTAGAGGATCATAGCGAACATGTAGACCGTGTAAAGAAAATGCTAGAATATTTTGACATATTAGACCAGATTGATCTTTCCTCTGAAGAAATCACTTCTCAACAAAAATCCTTAGATGAATTACGAAAAGATGAATTTATTCCAAATGATAAACGACTAATTGAATCACTAAAGAATTTCCGTGAACATTATGTTCGAGCCCCAAAGATGAATTAAATGAATCTGAATACGTCTATTTTAAAATACATTGAAGATGTAAAATCTGGATCATTCACAGTTGAGGAATTTACTTCCACAACTCTCCAACGAATTAAAGATGTTGATAATGATGTACACGCCTATCTCTCATTAAATGAATCTGCGATAAATGATGCAAAACTAATTGATCAAAAAATTTCATCAGGTGAAAAAGTTGGACAGTGTTATGGATTTCCCATATCTATCAAAGATAACCTCTGCATTACTAATACTAAAACTACATGCGCATCCAAAATTCTGGAAAATTTCGTTGCACCATATACGGCTACAGTGGTTAACCGATTACAAGAGGAGGATGCAATAATCACTGGAAAGACAAATCTGGATGAATTTGCTATGGGACTAACTACCGAATTTAGTGCATTTGGTGCAACAAAAAACCCATGGAATCTAAAATATGTTCCAGGAGGATCATCAGGAGGAAGTGCAGCATCTGTTGCAGCAAATGAATGTCTTGCATCATTAGGCTCGGATACAGGAGGTTCAGTTCGAAATCCTGCTAGTTTTTGTTCAGTTGTAGGGCTAAAGCCAACATATGGCCTGATTAGCAGATATGGATTAATCTCATATGCAAATAGCATTGAGCAGATTGGTCCAATGACTAAAACTGTCAAAGATTCTGCATTTTTGTTAAACATTATTGCAGGACAAGACATTAACGATGACACAACAATTGATAACAAAAATCCAAACTATCTACAAGGAATAGAAGATGGTGTTGAAGGAAAAAAAATTGGAATTATAAAAGAAATGACTTCCGAAGGTCTTAGCTCAGAAGTATCTGTTGCAACAAAAGAAGCAATACATGACTTTGAAACTCTTGGGGCGTCATGTGAAGAAGTTTCTATACCTACAATTCCTTATACTGTTGCAGCATATTATACAATTACATCTACTGAAGCAGGAAGTAATTTGGCAAGATACGATAACATTCGTTATGGATATGATTTTGAATCTGAAGGTTATGAATACAATTCTTACATCTCAAAATCCAGAACGAAATTTGGACCCGAAGTCACACGAAGAATAATTTTGGGAGGATTCGTTCCATCTGCAGGTCATGCAGGCAAGTATTTCTTAAAGGCATTAAAAGTAAAATCAAAACTAATCTCCGAAGTTAATGATGCATTTGGTAAATTTGATTTCCTTATTTCACCTACAACTCCTGTACAGCCATTCCAATTTGGTGAAAAAATTGATGATCCTGTAACATTAATGTTGTTAGATTACAACACCGTAACTGCAAATCTCACTGGCAGGCCTGCAATTTCTATTCCATATAGGGTTGTGAATGGTTTGCCAATTGGAATGCAGATTATGGCAAATAATCTAGAAGAACAATCATTACTACAATCTGCTTTTGCATTGGAATCAAAAACTCAATTGCCGGAGGTCCCTCTATGACAAAAATTGGATTAGAGATTCATTGCCAATTAACCAAACTAGAGAGTAAGTTATTTTGTTCCTGTAAGGCAAATTATCGTGAATTTGAGCCAAATCAAAACATCTGTCCCATCTGCATGGGATTGCCCGGTTCACTTCCGAGATTAAACCAAAAGGCTGTCGAATCAGCTACAAGTATAGCAATGGCATTAAATTGCGATACTCCTGAAAAGATTGCATTTTTTAGGAAAAATTATTTTTATCCAGATCTGCCTAAAAACTTCCAGATTACACAGCTTAACGTCTATGGAGATATGAGTGTGGGAGGGGAAGGCTATGTTGATGTTGAAGGCAAAAAAATTAGAATCACACGAATACAATTGGAAGAAGATCCTGGCAGATTAATTTACGAAGGAACTTCCGATAGAACAAAAATAACCCTGGTCGACTATAATCGAGCTGGAACTCCTCTTGTTGAAATTGTTACGGAGCCAGATTTTGAAAACCCTCGACAAGTCAGAGTATTTCTTAACATTTTGTCAGATTTGCTAGAAAACTTGGGTGTATCTGAACCAGGTTTGGAGGGTGCAATGCGTGCAGATGGAAATGTATCCATTGAAGGGGGAAATAAAGTTGAAATCAAAAATATTGGCTCATTTCATGATCTGGAAAAAGCCTTACATTTCGAGCTAACTCGTCAGCAAAGTTTGTCTGAGAGAGGCATTGACATTATAATGGAGACTCGACATTGGGATGATAGGAGAAAAATTACTATTAGTTCTAGAAGTAAAGAAGAAGATCAAGATTACAGATATTTCTTAGAAAATGATATCCCGTGGGTAGAAATCAATCAAGAGACACGTGATATTCTAAAGAAGAATATGCCCGAAAGCATTAGTTCAAAAAAAGAGAGATATGTCGACAAATATGACATTGCACCTCAGGTAGCAGATATCTTATCATCTGACAAATATTATTCAGATTTGTTTGAAAATGCACATGATGATTCAAATGCAAAAGATATCGCAAATTTAATCACTACTGATCTAATGGGATTTGTTGACACCAAAGAAAAACGCCAAAACTCAAAACTTACCTCGCAACATCTATCTGATTTGATAAATGCCATGAATTCAAAAACACTTACCAGAACTTCTTCAAAAATTGCATTACAAGAGATTGTGAAATCTGGAAAATCTGTAAAAGAATTGTTAGATGAGATGGATTTGGGCCAAGTTTCTGATTCATCTGAGATAGAGAATATCATTACACAGATTTTTGAGGACGAGAAACAGGCAGTGATTGATGCCAAAGAACGTCCTGAAACAGTAAATTTCCTTGTTGGAAAAGTTATGCAGAAAACAAAAGGAAAGGCAGATCCTGTAAAAACACTTGAATTGATTAAGGCAAAATTATCATAATGAATCAAAAATTAATTCTTTTTCCAATAATTATTCTAGTTGTTATAGTTGGAGTGTATTTTGGAATAACTCAAAATGATTTTGAAGAATCAGAGCAGGATGGAACAACTACTCAAATTGAGTCAATTTCTGCGGAAATCACTCCAGAATTGGTTGAAATTAACGTGAATTCTCTATTCAAAGTATTTGCTTTTGAAGATGATTTTGATATGATTGAAGGCAAAAAAATTTGGAGAAATGTGTATTTTGAATTAGATGAATCAAACATGGAATTATATGAAAAGATAAAAAACCAAAAAAAATCTGCAGTGGTATTTCCTATTTTTACAGCTGCAGCTTATTCTGAACCCGGGTTTTACACATTTTATCGTGGAGAATGTGACCAAGAATTTCATGGAGTTTTATTCGGAGAAGATGATTGTTTAACAGTCCAAATTAAGGATGAGTATAATCTCGGATTTACATCTAGTGCAAATGCACTTCAAATTCTTAACCTACTAAATTATGAAATAATTACTGATATCACGATTCATCAAAACCCAGACATACTTTTACAATATGAAAAAATCATTCTTTTACATAATGAATATGTCACTAAAGAAGAATTTGATGCAATCAGATCTCATCCAAATGTAATTTACTTGTATCCAAATGCATTATATGCAGAAATAGAATTTGATGAAAAAGAATGGAATATTTCTTTAATACGTGGACATAATTATCCGGAGATTACTATAAGAAATGGGTTTGATTGGATATATGACAATAGTCCGGATGAATATGATGTAATTTGTCAAGAAATGCAATTTTCTAAAATTTCTAATGGATGGATGTTAAACTGTTATCCAGAAAATGTCTTAGATGAAAGTTTTGAACTTTTACAACAAATAAAACAATTTTAGTATTCTATATTGTTATGAAAACAAGTTCTTTCACCTGTATGACATGCGGGACCTGAGGGGTCCACCAGATAAATTATCGCATCAGAGTCGCAATCCACCAATATTTTTTTGACTTTTTGCGTATTACCCGATTCTTCCCCTTTCATCCACAATTTGTTTCTAGAACGACTCCAAAACCATGATTTTCCAGTTTTTTTTGTCAGTTCTAGTGATTCCTTATTTGTATATGCGAGAGTAAGGACATCTTTTGAATTTGAGTCTTGAACGATGACCGGTACTATTCCATCTCCTTTTTTAAAATCAATATGTTCGATTTCTTTTAATGTCATTTTTTACCTCCAATTTGATCTGCAACCATTGGTAAAAATGCGCCTACGTCAGAGACTATTCCTAATGCCTGCCATGTTCCTCGGTCCATTAGTTTGGTCACGGTTGGTTGATTGATGTCAATTACAATGACCTTTACATTTGCAGGAAGCATGTTACCTGTTGCAATAGAATGCAACATTGTAGATACCATGATTACCATGCTTGCATCTTTCAAAACCTTCTTGTATTCTCTTTGAGCTTCAGCAATATCCGTAATTACATCTGGTAATGGGCCATCATCTCTCAATGAACCTGCCAAAACAAATGGAATATCTCTCTTAACACATTCATACATTATTCCACGAGTTAGTTTTTTCTGTTGAACCATTTTCTTTAGCGAACCTGCTTTAAACACAGAATTAATGGCATCCATATGATTTCTATGTCCTCTAACAGCTAATGTTCCGTCTTTAACTTTCATTCCTAACGAGGTTCCAAGTGTGGCATATTCTACATCATGAACTGCAAGTGCATTACCTGCTAATACGGCATTGATATGCCCAGTCTTGATCATTTTTGCAACAGCGTCGGCTGCACCAGTGTGAACTATTGCAGGACCACCTACTAACACAATTTTTCCTCTCTGTTTTTTTGTCTTTATGATATCTTCTGCAACTTTTCTTGCAATATGCTGAGTTGGTCTCTCACTTGAACTTCCACTACCCATAAACTGGAAAACATTCATCCCCTCTCTTGGACGCTCAGGAGTTGAAACCTTAATACCATTTTCTCCTATTACAATTTTGTCTCCTTTTTTGACTTCTCTGATTGGAACACATTTTGCTTTGTTTGCTTTTACAACAATGCACTTGTCCATCATCATATTGTCTACGTTAATCCATCGATTGTTGTGATAAATTGCAGTGTGATTGTTTGTTGTACTGTAGAAATTATCAGGAAATACCATGTTTTTTGAAGCATTTTTTGTTTTACAATTTTTTTGAGTTTTTGTAGTTGCGCCTTCTCTATGTAATGCAGTAATTATCTCATTCAGATGAGCCTTATTTTTTCCAATAATTCTTAGTTTCGCATAACTCTCATCAGTTTTTAATTTTCCAACGATAATCTTCATGACCTCGAACTTTCCGTCCAGATCCATGACGCTATCGAAGATCTTTGTCAATACAAGCGAATCAATAAGATGGCCTCGAACCTCTATAATTTTCGAATATTTGTTCATCTTAGTATGATAATAGATGGCATTAATAAAATCTACACAGGTAAAGCTACTTTGCCTTTGTACTCTACAATGTTATCTTTTTTCAACAATTCTACAATGTTATCTTTTTGCTCTTGATTTAGACTCTGAACAAGTGTTTTTGAGGTCCCATTTCCATCACATAATGCAACAATATACCCACTAGAATCCGTCAATACAAATCCGGATGATTCATCAATCACGGCATACAGATTCTCTTCTCCTACGGGTTCCCAAACATTGGATTTGTTATCACGTAGTGCCAATGCAGGCATTGCTCTGTCATTAGATATGGAATTAAGATATGCACGTGATGCTTCTACTCTTTTTTGCCCCATCTTTAATGCTTGAAAATATTGCATGTTTTAGAAATATTATAAATGCGATATAAATTAATAATTTCATGCCATTACTGAATTCAACCATTTTACGATTGAATGAAATTACAACATTGGTGGAAGATAAATCCGCATTAACTCTTGAAAATGAATCGTTCATTAAACAAATTTTTACAGAACTGAATGAAAAAGGGGAACGATACGATATTGATGAAATTGAATCGTGGTTTGAAAATGAAGGAAGCTGGGATACAAAAGATGTTCGCACTCGAATTGTAAATATTTCACATTATGTACAATCCAAATTTGAACAGACAAACAAGTTTAGAATAGTAAATGACTCATGTGATGATGATTCTTGTAGTTGTGGTCATTGATCAGCTTCAATTTTTTCTAATAATCTTGAAACAATTTCTGCATTATCTTCTCTTTCTTTAGTTATTTCAGTTAATCTTGAATTATCAGTATCTGAACGGGCTTCATTTCCAATAATCTGAAAATATTCTGTGTCTAGATCATTATTAGATTGTAGACGTTTAATGATCTCAAACAGAATCCCAATTAACTCATTTTGTGCTTTAATCAATTCATCATTGCTTTCAGACATAATTGCGATATACAAGAACTAGATTTATTATTTTAGTATGTCCATAAGGACTTTTTTTACATCTGGATCCATAATTTGTTCAACTGCTGATATAATGAATGGTTTGACTTTTTCTGAATCTACATCATTTTCATAAATTTTAGCCTGCAGTGCCATCTCCAATTTGTCTAATTCGTGAACTAACCGGGATTCGGGAGTATCTCGGCTCAAAAATTCATTCCATATCTCTTGATAATTAAATTGAATTTTTTCTGGAAGTGATTCCAAAATCTCAGCCATTGCATAATTCTCCAATTCTGATTTCTTATCATAACCAATTTCATCCGGCATGAAATCTCCAATTTTTGATTCTGCCCAATCATGTAAGATGGACATTTTGATAACTTTTTCAGAATTCAGAGATTTCAAATCTGACAAAACCATAGACATTACAGACATCATATACGAGTGTTCTGCAACGGATTCTGAATTTTCTAATCCAAGTTTAATCTTCCATCCGGACCGCGGTAATTTTTTTAGTCCTGCAATTTGAAAAAAGAAATCAGATATCATAATTTCATCTTTTGATTCTTTTTAATAAGCCTCATTACTCATGAATGATTTTTAAGAATCTGTCATTATTGTGAAATTGTTCAAATTCTACATTGTTTTTTGATTTATTTTTCAAATTAGGCATAAGAGTTATCGCTTTTTCAAGAGTTGAAAAGAAGTTAATCTCATCACCAATTTTTAGAAAGTTTGAAGCCATGTCATACAAAATCTCTCCATTTTTAGGATAGTCATTTAATAATCTGTTGCAAATGATGTTTGACTCTGAAAACTTTCCTAATTTTTTTAAAATTCGCATCTTATGATATAATACGACTCGATCATTTGGAGTATGTTCTAACAATTCATCGCATATTCCTACAGCTTTATCAAATTCACCTATCTTTCTAAATATTGAAATTTTATTTGTCAATACTAGCTTGTCTTGTGGATTTTTTCTTAAAGATTCATCATAGCATGAAATTGCTTCAGAATATCTTTTTAATTTACTAAGAGAATATCCCTTATTATTCAGAGCTACTAAATTATCCGGTTCAACTTGTAAAATGAGTTCATATTTTTTAATAGCATCTACAAATTTCTTTTTTAGAAATAATTCATTTGCTTCATCTAACTCACCCATTACGACCATTTTCTTTTTATGTAAATTTAACATTATCCTTAATACATATGCTAAACTCAAAATTTTATGAAGATTTATACAAAAACAGGAGATGAAGGTAAAACTTCTTTATTTGATAATTCTCGGGTATGGAAATCAGATGAGCGAATAATGTCATATGGGGCTATAGATGAACTTAATTCCTCAATCGGAATTGCACTATCATTAGAATTAGATGATGAAGTAAAAGACATCTTAATCAAAATACAAAATGATTTATTTTTAGTAGGTTCAGATCTTGCAAATCCTGACATGTCTGATAAGAAAATTAGAACGACCAGAGACATGATTGTATTTTTAGAACAAAAAATTGATTTATTGGAGCCTCAATTGGAACCTTTGACTAGCTTTATCCTTCCAGGTGGAACTTTACTTGCATCTATTCTTCATTTGTCACGGACCATATCTCGAAGGGCTGAAACACACGTTGTAGCATTATCCAAAAATGAAGAAATTAACAAAGAGGCAGCAATTTATCTCAACAGACTTTCAGATCTAATGTTTATTCTTGCACGTGTAACCAATAATAGAAAGAAAATACCCGACATAATCTGGAAATCCTGAAAGGATACGCTTTAATTTCATTTAATTTGCAAGTTTTTCATGCCGAGGTAGCTCAGCCTGGGAGAGCACCACGCTGAAGACGTGGCTGTCGCGCGTTCAAATCTCGCCCTCGGCATTTATCATTTTAATCAATAATGAAATGTTTAATAATATGATATTCTGATTTTCATCGAATCACTTGGTAGAAAAAAAGAAAACAACAAAAAAAGTGGCAAAAAAATCTGCAAAGAAAAAAACAACAAAAAAAGTTTCTAAGAAGAAGCACCACTCGGAGCCTGAAGATTCTGGAATTGTAATTGTTGATGACGATTTATCAATTAATAGAGAAACAGAACTTGAAGAACGACGCGCATACCTTGAGGAAGCACGTTCACAGGAAGCAAGCTCAGATTAGAAATCCTTTTCACATACAACAGCATGTCTATTTCATGAAAGCCCTATGCATGATTACTGTAAAACCCGGCATGGTTGACAAAGTTGTTCAAATTCTAAGAAAAAAAAGAAAAATTTCAAAAGACATCATGATTGTTACAGGGAGAGCAGACATATCGGTTATTTTGAATTCATCTATAAATGAAATCAATGATGTTGTGATTGATTTAAAAAATGTAAAAGAGATTGTTGACACTGAGACATTGATTGAAGTGGAGGTCGATATGGGATGGTAAGAGCTGTAATACTTGTAAAATCCCCAAAAAAACTCATAGCTGCAAGATTAAGAAAGGTGGATAAAATCACAGAGTCTTTTCCTGTCAGCGGTCAATATGATGCAGTTGCAGTAATTGACGTGAGCGAATTATTTGAGATTAAAGATGTTACAACTCAGATACAAAAAATACCCGGAGTGGAGAGAACGGAAACCATGGTGGAGGTAAATCCGTAAAATCTTATAACTAATAATTGAGGTGATAATTTATGAATATTAAACGAATTGGAAATATTATTCTTGAAGTCAAGGATTTAGATGTCTCAATAAAATTTTATCACGAAGTTTTAGGAATGCCAATAAAAAATGAAAGACGTAATTGGGTCGATTTAGGACAACAATCAGGAGGGGTGTTAAGTCTACATCCTGCATCTTTGACAACATCTAACACAGAAACATCAAAAGGAAATGGAATTTTAATTGGATTGACAGTAGGAGATTTACAATCTGCAATGGAGGAACTAAAAAAATCCAATGTGAAAGTTTTTAGAGAGGATCAAAAGAGACAAGCAGGAAAAAATGCAATAATTCTAGATCCTGACGGATACATGATCTCTTTATTTGAACCTGACTTTTCAGAAGACAAGGCAAAACAAACTACAGGATATGTTGGATTTACTCCCGAGTGAGTAATTTTTTAATTTTATTAATTAATACAGAAGTTGGTTTTATCTTTGAATTCATAGTAATGTAATATGTTATGTTGTTTTTATGAAATAATAAAATGTTAATTTTTTTGTGACTTATGTGAATAAATTCCATTTCACCTAATGCCTTGGTAGATTTTTCTCTTAATTTCATTATTGATGAAATGGCAAAAAATTCTTCTTTTACTGCATTTGGTGAAAAAATAGGTTTGACCCCCGGTCTAATCTTTCCAGAGAGGGTACGCCCATATTGATTAAAAACACCTACGTATCTAATTGCATTCGAAAAGGACAGAATCTGTTTACATCTATTTTTATGAAGAGCTATGGTTTTTTCCCATGACTCATTATTCATGTATTTTGTAAAACTGTCAAATTAATAAACCACATCAAGGATATGTTCTTAAAATTGAATAAAGAATTCGAAATGAAAATAAATCAGTTATTACACTCTGATGCAGTAAATTATCTTGAAACCTCGGAAAGATTGATTCTCAATAACATATTGCACACGGAAGTACTTTCTCAGTTAGAAACTGAGAATCTTTACAAAATCATCGAAAAATATAAAAAATTTATTAAAGATTAGACTGGGAGGATCGTTTATCAGACTTTTCAAGTTGTTTTTTTAATTCAAGATTTTCTTTCAATAATTTGTCGTTTGCTTCTTTTAGAAGTGAGAATGATTTTTCTCTATTAAATAATGGGTGTCCTGGAGGAAATATTGATTCATTTGCATGTAATAATCCATCGGCATACTGACGGAACATTTGATTAAAATCTTCCAGATTTGGCATTATTGACGCATTTCTTTTGTTGAATCTCTCACGGATTTCTTGAATTCCTGAGAATCCTGTAGGAGGATTACTTTTAGGAGGATAGCGTATTGAGTTCTCTACCTCTTCATCCATATTGTTTAATGGCATCTTTTTTGAATTAAAGAATCCTGTATCCATGTTTTTGTGATTTGCAAACAATATTTTAGCATTCGTATATCCAGTTTGTGCGCAAATTGTGAATAAACGTCAATTTTTACTCAAATTCTTCTGATCGCAGATCCTTATAGCGATCAAATATCAGGACTGATCCATGCATCACAGCAAAGTAAAACGATGTCTAAAATGTAAAAAAATAATTCGAGATGTTGAGTTACATAAAATTGTGATGTATGTGGTAGAAGAACAATTTACAGAACACCACTACGAGCATGTAGAATGCCCGGATAAATTTACGGTCTAACCTGAATAAGAGTATACGGGGTATAATTTTCCTGTTTCTCTGTTGTGATACTTCCATTCATCATCTTTCCACACTTTCTTAGAAAATTCTTTTTGAATTGAAGGATGTACTCTAGTGTAGACATCTTCGCCTATCAAAATTTCTTGAGGTTTTGCCTTTCCTTGAATCTTTGCGGCGATATTCATTGCAGGGCCTAAAAGATCTACATGGGATTTTGCAGCATCAGAACCATACCTGACAATCATGTTGGTTCCAAAATCCACACCAATCTTGACAAATAAATCCGGATAGTCATATTGATTTAAAATTGGATTAATTCCTTCATCAATAATTCTTATCATGGATTTTGCACAACTTACGGCATTATCTGCTGCAATCAAAGAACTAGAATTTACAAAATAACCGATTACCGCATCGCCAACAAATTTTAACACAAATCCATTATGATGATTTACTGCAAATGCCATTTCTTGTGCAAATGAACTAATTATTATGGCGACCATTTCTTCAGGAAGTGTTAATGTGATATCTGTCGATCCTACCAAATCAACATACATTACCACCATCAATTGTTTTTCATGTACATGTTTTCTAAGATAGGCTTCAGATCGGTCCACAGTTGCATCATATTCAATTCCTTTTTTCAATGAACGCCATATCCGTTTTTGAGTTTCCTGAATCATCGTGTCAGAATCGATTACCTTTTCGTCGCTTTTTCCTAGCATCATATCGACAACGCTACCTTTTTCACTTGTATCAGATTGAACAGAATCTGATTCCGCAGGTAAAACTGAATCTTCTTTTTCAGACATGTGTTTTTTTGATTGGTTACTACTTTTATTCCTTTTTTGTAAAAATATATGGTGTTTCAAATTTTTGATCCATTGTCCAGTAAGTTGGTAGTGAAATGGTCGAAATCACTCCTAAATGGAATTTTTTGATTAATTCACCCCACCCAAAATTCGATTGATCTTTCGAAAATCTTCTTTCAGAGTAACTACCCGTTAGTGCAAATGCAGAATTATCTGAAAAAGTCTCATTTTGCAACACATTCGTAATTACAGATTCGGCCAATATTTCTCCAATTTCAGGCACTCCTCCAATAACAAAAACAGTTGCTTTAGATGGAACTTTCTGAAAATCATAAATTGTCGCATCGGAACAATTAGGATTAAACAAAACTCCAGTCTTTAATGACAATTCTTCTTGCATTGCAATTAAATTCTCATCAATTTCTATTGAAATTGAATCCATCCCTAAAACTTTTCCACAATATGCAATTCTGCCATCGCCCGAACCTATGTCTATGATTTGTTCAAATCCAAGATTTTGGGCTTCACGTGCCAAGGCAAATGCCGAAAGCATCCATGTCGGATAAAATGGAGCATAGCTTGTATCGTGTTTTATGCTATCAATCCAATAATTATTCAAATCTCCTTCAAATATGGTACAATCCAATTCGGAGATTCTTTCAGATACTTGATTTGAGTAAATTGGATTAATCTCAAGGAACTTGTGAAGTAATGAAAGATGATTTTTTTCAATAACAAATGAATCCGAAGATGAATTAGGTAAAACTTCTGTGGCATGACTGTTGCCTTTGTATAATTTTACGAATTCATGTTTTAGTTTGCAGACATTATCTGAGAAAGTTTCCATAAATGATAGAATTTAAGGAAGTATATGAAAGAAATCATATGAGAATAGGCAATATTACAAATAATGAGTTTTTTTTAGAATTAAACAAACTGAATGAAAAGATTCAGGAGGAATTTCTTAAAAAAATTATTCATGAAACAAGAAGTGTAACATGTGATGTGATGTTGGGAGATAGTACTACCAAACAAGTAGAAACTTTTGATATTAAAAATGTTGAAGTTTTCTTTGGAGATTTTAATTCTAAATTATCTGAATGGAGTTCACAAGGAGTTACATACTCTAGCGATGAAGATTTAAGACGAATTTTTATAAAATCAGAAATCAGGATTGAGAATTATATTTTATCACTCCATGCATCATTACAGTATCATGTTTTATTATATTATAGACCAATGCAGAAAGTAATTGAATTACAGAAAAAACTTGCAGAACTAATTGATAATTCGGGCAATTCCGAATCAAAATACGAAGATGAAAGTGATAGGCTGATAATTGAAAAATTAAATGAATTGGGATTCAAAGACATGCCTAAACAAGAGTTATTTGAATTATTCTATAACGATGAAGAACTATCAGCAAAGATAAAGAAAATGATTGATGAATCTCAGCCAGAGGTTATTGACATTCAAGATAAAAAAAATCAGTTGTTTAAAGAATTGGATGATTTATTGTTGGAAACATTTCATACAACATCAGTTATGATTGATGAGCAAAAATTGGTTAATGGAGAAGAAGGATGTTTATGCAATATTGATCTAGAATATGTGGACAATGGTGCAAAACAAGGACTTGTCGATGCATCAATCATCAGTGAACAGTTAAAAATCCGAATCCAACAATGTGTTAAGAATATTCTCAATGTGATTTTAGAAAATTAAATCATAATCAAGGGTACAAAGGCCATCGTGCCTTGGGGAATTGTACCGCTTGACTAATAGTTTGAGGTATGATCGCAAGTATTTAGGAATTATCTAATTTCTAGGCATAAATTTGTGAAATGAATTGATTTCATACAATTTAATTATGTACTGAATGTGCAACAATTCCATGACAATAACATATGATGATATTGTGAAGGCACAGCAAACTCAGAATAAAGTAATTCGAAAAACAAATCTAGAATTTTCTGAAACATTTAGTAACATGTGCGGAGCTAATGTATATCTTAAGAACGAATATGAACAAAAAACAGGTTCGTTTAAAATTCGTGGAGCATATTATAAAATCAAATCATTGACTGACGATGAGAAAAACAAAGGAGTTGTTGCAGCATCTGCAGGAAATCATTCACAAGGAGTTGCATTTGCATCTCAGATTGAAAATATTCCATGTACAATAGTGATGCCAAAAACTGCATCCCCTGCAAAAGTATCGGCTACCCGAGGATATGGTGCTAAAGTTGTTTTAGAAGGTACTACATATGATGAATCGTGGGCATATGCTCAAAAAATATCTGAAGAATCAGATTCAACGATAATCCATGCATTTGATGATTCACATGTCATTGCAGGTCAAGGAGTGATTGGTTTAGAAATCATGGAGCAATTACCTAATGTAGATGAAATTTATGTTCCAATTGGAGGCGGAGGATTAGCTGCAGGCATTATTACAGCGGTGAAAGAGAAACATCCGCATGTAAAGATCATAGGAGTTGAATCCAGCGCGTATCCTGCAATGAAGACGTCCATAGAAAATGATTCACTTCAAACAGTGAATGGAGCAATAACCATAGCTGACGGCATATCTGTTAAAACACCTGGAAAGTTAACTTTTCAAATAGTTAAACAAAAGATTGATCAGATTGTCACTGTGGATGATAGTGAAATCATTAATGCAATGTTTTTGTTAATGGAACGTTCAAAAGCAGTAGTTGAACCTGCTGGAGCCGTAGCACTGGCATACATCTTAAAACATAAACCCGAAGCAGGAAAGAATGTAGTTCCAATATTATGTGGAGGGAATATAGACATGTATCTTTTGGGGCAAATTGTTTCTAAAGGGCTATCTGGAATGGGAAGAATGCTAAAAATCTCAGTGCTACTAAAAGATAAACCGGGTGCATTAAAGGAGTTAGTAGATGAAATATCTTCAATAAATGTAAATATTGTTGAAGTAATTCATGACAGATTAAGTTCCGAGGTAAATGCAGGTTCCGCAGGAGTAACAATTAGCCTTGAAACTGAAGATCAGAATCAATCAAATGAATTAATCAATCATTTACGAGAGAGAAATATTGAATTTAAGGTAATATCTTAACGGAATTTCTTTTTCACAAATTTTGATAGACCTAATTTCTTAAGCTCTTCAGATTCTTTTAGAACAGAAGTATATTGATCAAATTTGTGTTTCTTTAGTTTAGTTTTAATTTCTGGATAAGAATTTCCGAGAATTTTTAATGCATAAATTCCCGCATTAGATGCTTTATTGACCCCCACAGCAACTACCGGAGATCCTGTAGGCATTTCCGATATTGATAAAAGAGAATCAAGACCACCAAATGCAGAATATTTGTTTTTATCAGCTTTCTTCATTTGTTTATCATTATACACCATAATTGGAACACCAATAACAGGAATTGTTGTATGCGATGCAATCATTCCGGGAAGATGAGCAGCTCCTCCCGCACCTGCAATAATTACTTTGAAGTTACTTTTTTCAGCATGTTTTGCATATTCGTCTAATCTTTCAGGAGTACGATGTGCAGAGATAATTTGATCTTCATGGGTAATTGAAAATGAATCTAAAATTTCAGCTGCACCATGCATTATACGACTATCCGAACTTGAACCCATGATTATGCCTACAAGAGGTTTTTTTGTCACCAATAATTTTTGAATCATTTTGCTATTTTTAAACAATTTTAATCAAAACCTTTCGCTAAACTATTAGTAATACAAAACTTCTTTGTCGTTATGAGCAAGATTCTGGGAATTATAGGCGGAGGGCAATTAGGGATGATGCTTACGGAAGCTGCAAATAATATGAAGGATGAGATTTCAAAGATCATAGTTTTAGATCCAACTGAAAATTGCCCTGCTGCAAAAGTTGGTGCAGAGCAAATTATAGCAGATTTCAAAGATGAAGATGCAATAAAAAGACTATCAGAATTATCAGACATTATAACATATGAGATTGAATCTGGAAATAGCAATGTTCTAAAAAAATTAGAGAAAAATACAGAGATTAATCCATCTCCCGAAACATTAAGAATAATCCAAGATAAATTACTACAAAAACAATTTCTAAAAGATAATGATATTCCCGTAGCAGAATTTGCAGAGATAGCAAATAAAGACGAATTAATTCAGATGATTGACAAGATGGGACTTCCACTGCTATTAAAAACTAGAAGAGATGCATATGATGGCCGAGGAAATTTTAAAATAAATTCCAGAGAAGAAATCAATGACGCATTAGATTTGTTTGCAGGGAAATCACTCATGGTTGAGAAATTTATCAATTTTGAAAAAGAAGTTTCAGTCATAGCTGCAAGAAACACTAACGGAGCGATTGCAACATATCCTGTAGTTGAAAACATTCACAAAAATAATATCTTGAAAATGACAATTGCTCCTGGACGTGTTTCTGAAAATGTAAAAGAAGAAGCTGAGCAAATTGCTCATAAGACCATGGAGGTATTGCATGGTGCAGGGGTTTTTGGTATTGAAATGTTCGTTACAAGAGATGACAGAATTCTGATTAATGAGATTGCTCCTAGAGTTCACAACTCTGGACATCACACACTGCAGTCTAGTCCCACATCGCAATTTGAACAGCATTTAAGAGCAATTTTAGGGATGGAATTAGGAGACACGTCAATCAAATCTCCGACTATCATGTATAATATTTTAGGACCTGGAACATTTCAAGGCGAATATAATGTCCTACATCCAAAAAAAGATAATATTTTTCTTAAGATGTATGGGAAACTTGAATCAAAACCTCAAAGAAAGATTGGTCATGTCAATATTGTGGATAAAGAGAATGTAGGAATAGATGAATTGTTGAATCAAGTTGAAGATTTGAAGAAAAAATTAGTGATTGAGCCAAAACAAACCTAGTATTCATTCAAAAATATCAAAATAGTTTATTAATACTTGATTTCGAAAATTATTATGGCACTTCAAGCATCATTAGTAATTACTGGAATTGCCATTGCCTTGTTAATTTTGTATGGTGCAGATGTTTCGGTTGCAATGGGAAGTCCAGATCGTGACGGATTCTTGCCATTAGATGACATGCAACGAGGTATGGGATTAGGCGGACCTGCATTAATCTTGCCCATCATTGCATTTTTCATATCATTAAAGGAACCATCAAAAGGATTAGGCATAATGATCATTATTGCAGGACTCTTAATTTTGAGTGGAGGTCTTGCAATGGTAGGAACCCCTGCTCCTGAAGGAGTGGATAGAGATCCAATGTCATCGGTAGCAATGCTATTTGCTCCTGGAATTTTCCAAATTGCTCTAGGTGCAATAAAAATAAAAAAGTCATCAAATTAGGATTCTGCATGCCAAAATGTGAAAAATGTGGACAAGATACTAGCAAGAGTTATGACTGCGAACACACTAATTTTGAAGAATACTGTAAAGAATGCTATACCGAATTGCATTATTACATAACCGAGAAAAAAAATAATGAATGAACTACAAGCATTAATTCAATGGATTGCAGAATTACTTTCTGAATATTTATTTGCAGGAGTTTTTGTTGCGGCATTAATTGAGACAATAATACCCCCAATTCCTACAATGGCAGTATTTCCAACTGCAGGTTTTATTGCATCACAAAATGGTCTAAGTGTTGTAGAAGCAGTGTTACTAGGCATCATCGGAGGATTAGGGGCATCAATTGGTTCGACAGTGATTTATCTTATCGCGTTGAAATTAGGACGAACAGCATTATTACGATATCTCAAAAAAGTCAGAGTATCTGAAAAAAAATTGGATAGAGTTGAAAAATGGTTTGAAAAATATGGAGATAAGGCAGTCTTGTTTGGAAGAATGGTCCCAGTATTTAGAGAAATGATTTCGATTCCAGCTGGATTATTGAAAATGAGCATAAAGAAATTTTTAACATACACAATATTGGGTTCTTGTGGATGGGGAGTTACTATGGTTTTGATAGGATATTTCTTTGGATTAACTGCATTTGAGATGTTCATGTAATATAACATAGCTTAAAAAATAGAAGGGATTAGAAAATAACATGAAGGCAATAATTTTGGCTGGGGGCAGAGGGAAAAGACTACGCCCAATTACAGATAAGATACCAAAACCACTAATTCCAATAAATAACAAACCATTAATTGAACGTACTATAAAATATCTAAAAAAATATGGAATCAATGAGATCATCATCTCAAGTGGATACAAATCAAAACTAATTGAAGAATTTCTTAAAAAGAAAAAGAACTTTGGATGTGATGTAATTTTTTCAGTTGAAAGAATGCCATTAGGTACTGGAGGGGCAATTAAAAAAGCACTTGCACATGTGAATGACGAATCATTTTTAGTACTAAATGGGGATATTGTTACAAATATTGATCTTAAGAAGATTCTAAAAAAACCAAACACAATTGCAGCCAATGAATTAAAAACAAAATTTGGGACGATGAATATCAAAAATAATAAAATTTTGAGATTTAATGAAAAAATGGATGTTGCAAATGTATGGATGAACCCCGGAATATATCATCTTTCAAGCGATATTGAGAAAATGATTCCAAAAAAAGGAAGTTTGGAAGAAATTGTTTTTTCAAAAATGGCAAAAAATAAGATGTTAAACACTGTAAAATTCAAGAATGCATTGTGGTTTTCTATAGATTCTCATAAAGACATTGAAGAATGCTCAAAAGAGATAAAATCGAAAAGACATGCCAAATACTTCAAGTATTGAAATGGAAAGATTATCATATAGTTTAGGTTCATTGCTTTCGATTGAAGAAGTTCTACATTGTTCTCAAAAACTAAATGAAGTAAAACCTGAAGTTATGTGGATTCCCGAGACATGGGGAATGGAAAATTTTTCCATGCTCGGAATTGCGTCAAGGCAAAATAAATTTTCGAAAATTGGCTCATCAATAATCAACATCTATTCACGAAGTCCAAGTTTGATTGCAATGGGAGCCGTAACAATAGATACAATTTCAAATGGCAGGTTAATACTTGGATTAGGAACAAGTAGTGAACCTATAATTGAAAATTTTCATGGTCAGTCTTTTGAAAATCCTGTACAGAGAATGAGAGAATATGTGGAGATAATACGTCTGGCATTAACTGGTAAAAAAATTACTTATTCTGGAAGGATTTTTTCCTTGAAAGAGTTCTCGTTATTAACAAATCCGTTAAGAAAAGAAATTCCAATTTATCTTGCAGCAATTAATCAAAAAATGGTAGAATTGACATGGGAGGTTGCAAATGGAGCGATATTTTATTTAAGACCGAAAGAAGAAATGAAAAGAACAATTTCAAATATGCAAAAAAAGAGAAAAATCGATACCAGTTTACAAATCATCACATGTGTTGACAATGATTATGAAAAAGCAGTTAATCGTGCAAAAAAAACTCTTAGTTTTTACATTGCGGTTGGAAAAATTTATCGTGAATTTTTAGAATCAAATGGATATTCTAAAGAAACACAAATCATTTACGATGAGTATAAAAAAACAGGATTAGAAGATTTAGGAAAATTAGTCCCGGACAAGATGTTGGATGATCTATGTATTGCAGGGACGCCCGATATTGCAATAAAAAAGCTAAATGCATTTAGAGACATAGGAATAGATCTTCCAATTATACAATTTAATCCAATTGGGGATGTCAAGGAGTCTTTTCAATTATTAACAACAACGTTTTCCGGAGAAGTGAATGAATAAAGTAGCAATAGTAAGCACAGGCCAAACAAAATTCTCAAAAGAAGAGACAAATGTAGAAAAATCATTGTTCGAATCTGCTAACAAATGTATTCAGGCCACAAGAAATTGTGATTCCAAAGATATCGACGGAGTTTTAGTTTCTACAAATAATAATTCAAAATATCTAGGTGCCATTTTATCAGAGATGAATGATATTCAGCCAAGAGTATCCCATTCTATTGAACATCTTTGTAGTTCCGGAACAAACGCAATAATCTCTGCATATTCCTATATTTCAGCAGGATTGGCGGATGTTGTCCTAGTCTCAGGAGTAGATTCCGCAACCAATCCCGGACAAGTTTTGGAGTGGGATAAAGCACGAGGAAGTTTTGAGCATCCAATTTTTTGGGCATCAATGTTGACAAAAGCATATAAAAGAAAATTTCATACAACCGAAGAAGAATTAGCAATCGTTTCCGCAAAAAACCATAAACATGCAATGGATAATCCTCAAGCATATAGTAATGAGCCAAAGACAATATCGGAAGTGATGAATTCAAAACAGATCACGGAAGATCTTAGAATTTTAGATTGCTCACGCTCATGTTCAGGAAGTTCATCAGTAATCTTGGCATCTGAACAAACAGCTAAAAAAATTTCAGAGCAACCAATTTGGATTACAGGCATTGGACAAAAAACTACATCTGCGAGTTTTACAAAGAACCCTCTTGAAGAGATCAAAAGTACCCATATGGCTGCAAGTTCTGCCTACAAAATGGCAGATATTGAACCAAGACAAGTTGATGTGGCAGAGGTACACGATGCATTTTCAGTTTGTGAATTAATGGCAATATCAGAATTAGGAATTACATCAAATGAGAAAAGCGGGGAGTTTGTTAGAAATTTGTTTAACACCGAAAATAAAATGATCAATCCCAGAGGAGGATTAATCGGAGCAGGTCACCCATTAGGTGCAACAGGAATTTCGCAGACAATAGAGATAACACATCAACTTCAAGGAAAATCGGAAAAACGTCAAATTTCAGATGTAAGAACGGGCCTAATTCACAATATGTCTGCCGCAGGAACATCAAGTTCAGTCATGGTACTAGCGAATTGACATTTTTTGAAGAACAATTAGAACAGGGAATTTTTCAAATTTGCTATTGTGAAAAATGTAACCATGCCATATGGCCACCAAAAGAAATATGTCATTTATGCCATGAAGAGACAAAATGGAAAGAATCTATGAACAGAGGTACAATAATCGAGTTCTCCAAAAAAGATTCCGTGTATTTTGGATTAATTGAAATTGATGATGAAATTAAAATTCTAGGTGAGATTTTATCTTCCACTGAGCCAGAGATTGGACAAAGAGTAAAGATGGCAGCATCATTTCAAAATAAACCGAAATATTCATTCACTGTTGAAAACAATTAGCAAGAGGTCATTACACTATAACCTACAGTACTAAATCATACAAATTCAACAATTTCACATGAAGAATAGATTAAAGATTGAAAGCAAGACCAAATCACTAAATTTTAAAAAAATTGCACAAACCAGACGTCAGAGAGGATACAATTGGGAGGACACGTTAGTTAAACGATTTAATAAAATGGAAAATTGGAAGGCATTCAGGTTAGGGTCCCCAAGCGTGGCACTTCCCGACATTTTATGTGTGAATAATGATGAGAGCGTATTATTTACAATTGAGGCAAAATCTGGAACAGGGACCACGTTGACGGTGCCATTTGATCAAATAATCCGATGTTTAAACTGGACAGATAATTTTGAGGTGTATAAGACTCGAAAAGTGATTCTTGCATTCAAGTTTTTATCAAAAAAAAGAATTGGAGTCGGGGAATATGAAAAGAGGGAATTAAGGGAATTTTACAAAGTATGGAATCAGAAAAGAATTCCAACAGACATTGTATGCAGATATGACGGAACCACATATGCATTAAAAGATGGACAGAAGAAAAATTTCAATCTAAAAGATTACCAAATGCCATTTTTTTCCAGATATCAAAAAATATTGAAATTGTGACAATCATATCAGTGCAGGATTGAGGTCTTTATTTATTAATAGCAATTAAAGAATTGTATTATGAGTTTTTCAGATTTCATCGACGAACGTATGTTAGTCAGCAAGAATGTTCTAGGAACAAAAGAAATGAAGATAAAAGTGGTGGAAGTATCTGATGAAACCCCCCCTTCACAATGGAAATTTGGAGATAGGGTGAAAGTAAATAAAATTTTGATTACAATCAAACATTTGGAAACACAGAAAGTTGAAGAAGGAGAATTAGATATTGAAGAAGTAGAAAAAAAATTAATCAAAGATAGACATTACACATCCACAAATAGATGGGTTCCTACAAAAGAGATTAAGAATGGATACGTGATAAATTCAAGACATACAACACTAATCAGTGATGCAGCGGCACTTGATATGATCGAATTCTAATCGTCAGAAACTTATAAGAACCTACTTTTCGATCAAAATTTATGATTACAAAGGATATTGAAGTAAACGGCGCTCAATACAAAGTTACTTTGACGGATCAAGTATTAAATCAAGTTGATAATCTAAAAACATTGTATGCAACCGCAGCCGAAGATCCTGAGAGTTTTGAGCAGGTAAGTTCAGAGATATCTGCTGCAATAAACAACATTGCAGAATCAGTTTCACCTGAAATTTCAGATGGACATCTAGATGGATTGATACAGGAGGTCTTCAAAGCTGTAGACGATAAAAAATCTGAAGTTGAAAAACAGATCAAAGATAAAGATTCTAAGATTTCAAAGAAGAAGAAATAGTAATTATTTCAGGTCTCGCGTAACATCATGTATTTGAAAGATCATATTACTGCCTTCAAGTGAATTAATAATTGAATTTCTAATGTTTTTAATACGCAATGGATCCTTGGAGTAAATCTCTTTGATTTTTTCAAGCTCACTTACAAAATAATGATTTTCAAAATAATTTTGGATTTTTTTCTGTAATTTTGGAAACTCGGTATTTTTATCTGAAAAGTCACCTAATTTTCTGAGCAAAACCTTCAACAATCCATTAATTTTTGTTAGTTCCATATCCAAAATAAATAGATCATCTTCAGAATCTTCTAAATTTTTTATGACATCATAACTCTCAAGAATTTTCTTCATAAGATCATGAAAATATTCATCAACTGTAACCATAATGAATCTAAGCAAAAATTAGTTGTAAATCTTACTTAGTAAACATTTTGAAAATATGAGGTAAAGATTAACAATTATCCTTTAAATTACTAGGTAATCATCGTTAGAGATATGTTACAACGGGCAAAACTTGTATGTATTAATCCTAAATGTGGCAAAACATATCCTATAAGATCAATGTCAATAAAATGTAATTCATGTAATAATTTACTTGATGTCAGATATGAAAACGCACCAAATTCAAATTTAAAAGAGACATTTTATCAAAGAAGAAACCCGCAAGGAAGCATTTACAATGAAAGTGGAGTCTGGAGATTTAGAGAATTATTAAACTTCTGTGAGATTGATACAGAAGACATTGAACAATGTGCAAAGCATTTAGTCTCATTGGATGGGGCGGAAGGAAGACAATCAAAGCCTTATCACATGACCAAAGTTTCAGAATTTGTTGGAATTAAGAATGACAATGTACTATTTCAACCAGAAGGATACAATCCAAGTGGATCATTCAAAGATAATGGAATGGCTGCAGCAGTGACACATGGAAAGTTGATGGGGGCCAAAAAGATCATCTGTGCATCAACAGGAAATACATCTGCATCAGCAGGGATGTTTGCTGCAAATGAAAATATGGAATGTGACGTGTATATTCCAGATGGACAAATTGCCCCAGGAAAATTAAGTCAAGCATATCAATTTGGAACACAGTTGGTCAAAGTAAATGGAAACTTTGATGACGCGTTTACTAAATCATTAGAATCTGCAAAAGAGCCGGGAAGTTATACTGTGAATTCAGTTAATCCATTTAGAATTGAAGGACAAAAAACAATTCCTTTCAGAGCACTTGAGGCATTAAACTGGGAAGTTCCAGATTGGATTGTTTATCCAGGAGGCGCATTAGGAAATACATCTAGTTGTGGAAAAAGTTTGATGGAATTATATGAATGGGGATGGATTAAGAAGATTCCACGGATTGCAGTAATCAATGCAAGTGGAGCAAATACCCTCTATCAATTATTTAATGGAATATTTAATGAAGAAAAACTAAGATGGAATGATGGTGCACCTAACTTTGAATTAATTAACGAATTTTACAGTAAGATGAATGAAGATGAAAGTCTTAAACCAAAAACTAAAGCAACTGCCATACAAATTGGAAAACCTTCAAACATTGCAAAAGGATTACGTGCATTAGATTTTACAAATGGAATTGTAGAGGAAGTGACTGACAAAGAGATGCTTGATGGAATGTCCGTGGTGGGATTAAATGGATTTGATTGTGAAATGGCGTCAGGAGCAACCGTTGCAGGTATAAAAAAATTAAGAGATAAAGAAATCATTAGTAAAGATGACAAAGTAGTAGGTATTCTTACCGGACGTCAAAAAGAACCATTACTGCCAATTGATTATCATAATGATCCTGGAAATAGATTTGCAAGACCGCCAAAAAACTAGGCTCAGATTAATAAAAAATCAATTTTGCTTCATCTTAAGGCTTAATAGAAACCAATAACAAATTAGATCAATCCGAAGATGTGGTGGTTACTACAATAAATGATACGCAGTGATTGTTTCAATAAAATAAAATTATTAGAGGGATTTCAATGCAAATAGAATTTGAGATTCCGTTACTAGTGGTTTTGATTGGGCTTTCTGGCTTCTTTAGTGGACTAGAAGTTGCATTAGTTGGAATTCGAATTTCCAAGATTGAGCAAATGGTTAGAGATAAAGTGAAAGGGTCTACATCGCTTCTAAAACTAAAAACAAATCCTAGTCGGATGATGGCCAGTGTTAATTTAGGAAATAATTTAGTAAATGTTGCAGCAACTGCAATTGCAACTGACGTTGCACTAAAAATATTTGGAAATGATGGATTAGCAATAGTAATCGGCATAATGACATTTTTGATATTAGTTTTTGGAGAGATTACACCGAAGACATATTGTAATGCAAACGCAGCAAAGATTGCTGTAAGATACAGCAGAGTACTCTTGGCATTTAGCTATGCATTTTATCCAATTGTAAGGATTTTAGAATCAATAACTAAAGGAATTATACGATTAACTGGAAGTAGTGATAATCCACCAGGTTTGACGGAAGATGAGATCAAAGGAGTTATTGATCAGGGATTAAAAGATAAGGCTATAGAAAAACAAGAAAGTGAGTTAGTGCACGGGGCATTGAATTTTGACGATATAGTAATTCGTTCAGTAATGACACCTAGAACCAAAATGTTTACATTAAATTCTAAAAAAATGCTGTTTGAAGCATTACCTGAAATAAACAATAGCGGATTTTCAAGAATTCCAGTTTATTCAGAAAACAGTGACAACATTATTGGGATTGTTCATGTACGAGATGTTTTGAAATCACTAGAACATGATGAAAAGGTGATATCACTTGAGAGTATAATGAGAGATCCAATTTTTGTATCACAAGAAAAACGTGTAAGCGACTTATTAAAAGAAATGCAAGGAAGGCAAACACACATGGCCATAGTTGTAGATGAATTTGGAGGAGTTGAAGGGTGTGTGACATTAGAGGATTTGCTTGAAGAGATTGTAGGAGAGATTCATGATGAGAAAGATACGGTTCAAGAAATATTTCAGAGTGAAGGAAATGATGCAATTTTAACTGATGGTGATATTGAAATTGACAAAATTAATGAGATTTTTAAGACTAACATTCCAGAAGGAGATGACTATTCAAGATTGAATGGTCTTTTACATGAAAAATTACATGATATACCGAAAGAAGGTGACAAAATTGAAATTGATTCTCTAAGGATCATGGTAGAAAAAGTTTCCAAAAATAAACCAGATAAAATTAGAATAGAGAAAATTAAATAATTATTTTTTACTAAAGTTAGATTCAAGAAGTTGTTTTTTCTCAGACATGTTGAATAATTTTTCAGTATGCTTGACAGCATCTTCATATGATTTTTCAAACAACATTGCTTGCAATAGTATATGGTTTTCAGGAATTACAATTCCTGTTTGATCATCCGAATACATTATTTGTATAGTATCATCAATTTTTTGCGTCATGTTTGCATGTATGTGAATCATGTTTGTATCTTTAAAACTAAAATTCAATTTCTCAGCAAAATCTCTAATGTCTTTAGTTCCTTTTGCAGACCATAAGGTTGCAATGCCATATTCATTTTTGAAGATATCATGTATTTCATCTACAGATGGGGCATTTCCATCAAAACGTATATCCATTATGTGTAGATGCATTTGTCGAGTAGGCACTTTTATTGCACGAACAAATAATGGAGCATCTTTTCCAAAATATGATTTTACATCTTCACCATGATGAGGACTTTGTGTGAGTTCAATTGTATCAGTTATGGATTTATCAGTTTGCTCAATGTCTGCCCATCTTCTTACAAGAGTAACATCAAATCTTTTAATTGAATTTCCAAAATTCTTTCTTAATGGTTCTAAAATTCGACCCATTCCGGTAACATTACAGCTTCCTTGCATCACATGCTTTTTCCCAATCGCATCTGCATAGTTAACTTTTGAATTAAACAGTAAATCAGATACTGCATTTTCACCTTCAATGGTTTCTCCACCCTGATATATTGACATCATATCTCTAGGCTCGTAGAATAATTTTTTATTTTTAAAACCGTACCCTCCAGGGGATGCATCAATTACTAGATCAGATTCATCTAATGCGGACTCTATATTTCCAGTTATGCTAAAATCAGAAAAAGCGTTTTGGTTCTTTTCGGGAACATATACATTAAATCCGTGTTCTATTGCTTCGGTAACTTTTGAATCTGGTGAATATTTACCGACCCCAACTACTTGGATCTCAGGATCATCTTTGATGAACTGAATTATGCGACTGCCTATGGAACCATATCCGTTGACAAAGACTTTCTTCATCATGAAATGTTATAGAATCCTTCTTTTATAGATTAACCAAAGGACTAAATCACGTGATTTGGTGATTTTTGTAATGGATGTAAAAGATTCTAACGATGAATTTACATTTTCTATAGAAGGCAAAGAGTATGCCATTGCAGAGAAGAACAATTCAATCAAAAAGAATCAAAAACAAACATTACATCTACCTTCGTTAACTATCGGCGCAATTATTTCAGGGATTTGTATTGCAGTGATAGTATTTGGGATCGGAGGTATTTCAGAATCATCCGAACCGTTAGTTGAAAAACAACTAGTTGAAAAGGAAGAAGAAATACAACCAAAAGAAATTACAATTGAAACATTTTTAGAAAATGGCTCCACGGTTCTTGGAAATCCCAATGCACCAATTACATTAATTGAATTTGGGGATTATCAGTGCCATTTTTGTAATGTGTATTATCATAATACGGAACATAAAATTTATGAAAATTATGTTACAACTGGAAAAGTGAAGATTATTTTTAAAGATTATACAATAATTGGTCCAGATTCCATAAGGGCCGCACATGCAGCACATTGTGCATCAGAGCAAGGTAAATTTTGGCAATATCATAACACACTATTTGACAATTGGGCTGGTGAGAATAATGGATGGGCAGGACAAGACAATATTTTGAAATTTGCACAGCAAGTCGAATTAAACATGGATGAGTTTATGGAATGTAATGCAAATAACAGTTATGAGCAAAAAATCTCTGCAAGTAATGCAGATGCACAAACATTAGGCATTACAGGAACTCCTGCATTTTATGTAATGGCTTTAGAAAAGAAGCACGTGGAAGTAATTTCAGGTGCACAGCCATACGAGGTTTTTGAAAAAATCTTCAACTCTATGCTTGAAAATTAGGAAATTTTTGATAATTTTAATAAGATCGCTAGAAATTTCATAACTACGTAAATCATATTTACCCTAGAAATCTTATATACCCACATCATGAGGCATAGCTGATGGCAGCAGGAATTGATGATATTTCAATTTACATTCCCAGATTGTTTATGGATGCGGGAGACTTTGCAGCAGCAAGAGGTCTTGATCCTCAAAAACTAGTAAAAGGACTAGGAGTATCAAAAATGGCAATAGTAGATGCCAATCAAGACCCCGCATGTTTAGCATCAAATGCATGTTTGAAGATTATGCAAAAAAACAAACTGTCGCCCGAACAGATTGGTCGATTATATGTTGCCACAGAATCATCATTTGATGAATCAAAAGCAATGAATTCTTACGTTATCGGAATGTTAGAACAGATTTACGGTTCGGGTTCATTTCAACACTGCGGAGGAATTGAATGTAAATTTGCATGTGTGAGCGGATCATATGCACTGTATGACAATACAAACTGGATTCGAGCAGGAGAATCGGAAGACAAGTATGCTTTGGTAGTAGTTTCCGATATTGCAAAATATGACCTAGGGTCGAGTGGAGAGATGACTCAGGGCGGAGGAGCAATTGCAATGTTATTGAATGATTCACCAAGACTTTTAGAATTTGATCCTAGAGTTACATCAACTTCAATCAAAAATGAATATGACTTTTACAGACCATTTGGAAAAGAAACTCCAATTGTTCATGGACAGTATTCTAACCTGTTATATCTTATTCAGGTAAAAAATGCACTGAATGAGTATAAACAGAAAGCTATCAAAACAGGACTAATAAATTTGAAAGAAGGAGAGAGCATGCTTGATCATATGGATTACATCAACATGCACTTGCCATATAGTAACATGGGCAAGAAAGCCCTGGCATATTTAGTAAGACATGAATGGAGAAATACACCAAGATGGGAACAAATAATCAAAGAAGTAGGAATGGAAGAACCAATTCCTAAAGATCCTCGTGGAACAATCGAGTCCATAATTGCAGATTCAGAATTTATGGCAAAAGATAGTGAATTTACAAAAAGATTTGCAAAGACTGACTCATATCAAGAAGTTTATGAGAACAAAGTAGCAAGTTCGTTAATTGCATCAAAGAGCATTGGAAACCTGTATACCGCATCATTATACCTGGGATTTAGAAGTTGTTTGGAGTTTGAATTCCAAAAAGGAGTTGATTTGGACGGCAAACGCTTTGGATTTGCATCATATGGAAGTGGAAGTAGTGCAATGGTGTTTAGTGGAATTATAAAACCTGAACATTTAGAAATTGTAAAAGATATGAATTTGGAAACAGAGATTGGAGAAAGACAGAGATTAAGCTTAGAAGATTATGAACAATTGCACGAAAACAAACGCTCTCCAGATCAATCAATACTAAATGCAAAAAAAGAATTCATTTTAGAACATGTTGAACAGATCTCCTCAGATAAAGGAGGAGAGAGAAGATACACATTTGTTGAATAAAATCAAATGAGTGAAAATTCGCCCATTAAAGATGCACTTTATGCAAAGATAGAAGAGATGGGTCAGGAACAAATACACAATTTACTATTAAAAAAAAAGTTTTCAAAGTTATTTGAAGAAATCTATGAAAAAGCACTTGATGACATACATGAGGACATTGATGAATATGAAAAAATTGGAACACTGGCCGAGAGCTTTACGCATTATCTTTTTACAGAGATGCTAATTCCTAGTCAAAGAAAGATTTCTCATGATAATGTAGAATTAGACATGATTATTCCAAATATAACGGAATTAAAGAAAAGCATAGAAAATGTGGTTTTAATATTTTTTGTAAAAACTTCAAACATTGATGAGATTGAACAGAGAATTTTAGAATTAAAGAAAATTCAGAGTTTGGATGCAAACATCTGGGTGATTTCCAAATATCAGATTAAAATTTCACAAAAATCTTACCTGATAGAAAAAATTTCATTTGGAGAGTTTTTGAGGGATGCATATGATTTTATTAATACAAAAAAGATGAACAGATTAAACATCTTTAAAACCAAAGTTTGAAATTTTAACTAGGTTTGAGAAATTTTTAACATACAAATCTAAATCGAAAGGATCAAGATGAGGGATTGTTGCGTAAACATTCATTCCGGTCAAGTCAATGAGCTGTTGTCTCAAATTAGATAATTCATAACCATCAGAAGTGGTTTGGTTTATCACAAGTCCCATCAAGTCCAAATTTTTGTTCTTTGCGTGCTCAATTGTCAACATAGAATGGTTTACAGTTCCAATTTTTGAGCTTGCTACAATTATTGTAGGTATATCAAGCTCAGAGATTAAATCAGATACAAAATAATTTTTAGATATAGGAGTCATTATGCCTCCAATTCCTTCAACAATAACAATTTCATGTGAGGATACGAGTTTTTCAAATGCATCGATTACTTTTGCAATATCAATTTCAATATTGAGTATGTTACTTGCATCGTATGGAGAAGAAGGAATCTCAAAATAATATGGATTTACAAGATTAACAGGATCTGACGAACCAGAATATTTCATTAAAATTTCAACATCGTTAGAGACAGAATCTGCATTTTCCTTATAGCCGGATGCAAAGGGTTTCATCACAGCGACATCTACATCCATATCACGAAGACTTTTGACTATTCCAGCAGCGACACATGTCTTTCCAACATCAGTATCGGTTCCCGCTACAAAAAGAGACTTCATCTTAACTTCCTAGATAGTGATTTGATTGTAGATATAGTCCCATCAATTAAGAAATTCAAATCTTTTTTGGATATTGCCAAAGGTGGAACAAGCATAATGATGTTCCCAAGAGTACGAAAATAGATGTTATTTTTCCTACCTTCTTCAAAAACTAGTTTATTGATTGATAGTTTGGAAGTAAGAGGTTTGTTTGATTTCTTATCACGGATAAGCTCAATTCCCATAACCATTCCTTTGTGACGTATATCTCCCACCATATCTAAACAAGAGAGTTCTTCAATTCGGTTTTCAAAGACCTCGGATGTTTTTTGAATTTTTTCAATAAGGCCGTATTTTTCGTACAGTTCCAGGTTTTTGAGAGATAATGCAGCAGCCGTAGGATTTCCAGTGTATGTGTGACCATGAAAGAGATGTTTCATTTTTGAGAATTCGTCAAGGAATGAATCTGAGATTTTCTTTCTAGTCAAGGTTGCTGCAAATGTCTGATATCCTCCAGTAAGCATTTTTCCAAAGGAAACAACATCTGGAATTGATTTTTGTGCATCATACTCAATCATAGACCCTAATCTACCAAAACCAGTTGCAATTTCATCCAGTACAAAGAGCACATTATTTTTTTTGCATATTTTAGATATTTTTTTTTGAAAATCTTTAGGATAAATAATCACACCCCCAGCCATCTGAGCCCCACTTTCCATCACAAATGCAGCAATAGAATCATCTTTTTCGAGTTTTGTCTCAATTTTTGACAGACATTGCTCTTCGTATTCCTCAAAAGACATTTTTTTTGAGATTCCAAAAGTTCGAGGTACAGGAAATTGAATAGTAGAAAATAATTTTGAGCGGAATTTTGAGAAAAACTCTGGGACATATCCTATGGACATCGCTCCAAAGGTATCCCCGTGATATCCATTTTCTAAGGTAGCTATGTTTGTTTTCTTATTTTCTCCAATATTTCGCCAATATTGCAAGGCAATTTTTATTGAAATTTCCATTGCAGTTGAACCATTATCTGAAAAGAAAACAGATGACATTTTTGGATTTAATTTTAACAGTTTTTTTGATAGTTTCTCGGCAGCGGGGTGTGTCAGATTAAACAATGGACAATGTTGGAGTGTTTTTGTTTGTTTAATTATTTCAGAGACTAATTCAGGTTTTGAATGTCCCCATACATTGCACCACATACTTGCAACACCGTCAAGCATTTTTCCTCCTTTTGAATCATAAAGCCACATTCCTTTAGCAGAAACAATTTCAGGAAATCTATTCCATTCTGACATTTAGCCAATATTAAGAAAAATTATTGTAGTGAAGACTGTACATTTTGTAGTCAATCTGCATTTTTCGATACAGGAATTGACAAATATCAATTGATGTCACCTGAAGAAGTAGTTAGACAGGCCACAGAAGCAAAAAAAGCAGGAGCCCATTCGTATTGTTTGGTTGCAGCATGGAGGGAACCATCAAAAGAAGGTTTTGAACAAGTATGTCATATAATTAATCAAGTCAATGAGAAAGTAGGTATTTCAATTGAGTGTAGTTTAGGATTTTTAACATCGTACCAAGCAAAAAAATTAAAAGAATTAGGAGTCATCAGATACAATCATAATTTAGAGACATCGGAATCTAAATTTCCTGAGATCTGCACAACTCATTCATATCAAGATAGGATCAATACATTGCATATAGCACGAGAGGCTGGACTGGAGCTTTGTACAGGAGGCATAATTGGAATGGGGGAGACCAGAGAACAAAGAGAAGAAATGATCCAAGCAATTTCAAAACTAGATCCAGAAGAAGTCACAGTTAACTTACTTGTACCATTTCCAGGAACGCCTTTGGAATTACAAACCCCATTAGGTTTAGAAGAAATATTACGAGTGTTTGCAGTTTTAAGATTTTTACTCCCAAAAAGCATAATCAAGATTTCAGGTGGCAGAGAAGTGAATCTCAAAGATGATGGAAAAGAATTACTTCTAAGCGGGGCCAATGGAATTATCAGCGCAGGATATCTAACACTTGAAGGAAATTCGATGCAAAAAGATGTGAAGATGATAGAAGAGATTGATCTTGAAGCCTAAATTCGGCACACTTGAAAAAAAATTAAGTGTAATTAAAAAAAACAACCTGCTAAGAACCCTCCAAGACAGCACGGTTGAGAAACAATTCATAGAACAAAATGGTAAGAAACTGTTGAATTTTTCATCTAATGACTATCTTGGAATAACACCACAAAAAATTAGATATGCTCAATTTCAGTCAAGTTCAAGGCTGGTTTCTGGGAATGACAGTAGTTTTTCAATTCTAGAGAAGAAACTTTCCAAACATAAATCACAAGAAAAAACAATAATTTTTCCAACAGGCTACATGGCAAACATTGGAATTATTTCCGCATTAGCAAGTAATCAAGATACAATATTTAGTGATGAATTAAATCATGCAAGTATTGTGGAAGCCTGTAAACTGTCAGGTGCAAGAATTAAGATTTTCAAACATAATGATATGAGTGATTTGGAGAGAAAAATTAAAAGAACAAACGGAAAAAAGTTTCTGATTACTGAAGGTATATTCAGTATGGATGGAGATTGGGCAAAATTAGATGAGATGTCGGAGATTTCAGAGAAAAATGATGCTATAACCATACTAGATGACGCTCATGGAGATTTTGTGTTTGGAATGGATGGGAGAGGAACTGCAAATTTTTTTAATGTTGAGAAAAAAATTGACATGTACATCAGTAGTCTTAGTAAAGGATTGGGTAGTTTTGGAGGATATGCCAGTGGAAAAAGGAATTTAGTTGACTTGTGTATAAACACATCAAAGACTTTCATATACACATCTGCATTACCATCATCCATTAATCAGTACTCATTGGAAAGATTTGAATCAAATCGCGAGAGATATAGAAAAAAACTGTGGAAGAAGATTAATCAATTTCATTCCAGATTAGAGGAGATAGGATTTTCAACGACATCTACCAGTCAAATAATTCCAATAATTATTGGAGACGAAAAAAAGACAGTGAATTTTTCAAAGTTTTTAAAGAATGAAGGAATTTTCGCTCAAGCGATAAGATATCCAACGGTTAAGAGAAACCAAGCTAGAATAAGGATTTCAATTACAGGATGGCTTTCTGAGAAAGAAATAGAACGATCAATACAGATTTTAGAAAAAGCAAAAAAACGATTTAATCTCAAATAATTAACGCATCATATCAAAACCAAGTCCGCCACCAGATACTGGCGCGCCAATGAAATATGCAACTGCGGCTATTCCACCCAATATAGCGATGGTAACAAGAAATCTAGAGCTCATGAAAAAATTTGTAAACTCTAGAATAAAAACGCACTGTGCACATTACATAGTACTAATGATTTTATAAAATTACGACATAGTAAATGAATGGCAGAAGTTTCAATAGCTATTGCATTTATGGCAGGCATTGGATCATTTTTTGCTCCATGTATCATACCCATGGTACCAGCATTTTTGGCATATATCTCAGGTACAACACTATCTGAAGCAAGAACAAAAGACAATATCATTTCAATTAACAGGGCAAACGTATTTTTTAATTCAATATTTTTCGTATTAGGATTTTCAGTGGTGTTTTCAGCATTAGGAGTTGCAATAAATTCTATTTTTTATGAAAATGCAAATCAGATCGTAGCGGAATTTAATCAGATTGGAGGCATAATTATCATGGTATTTGGAATATACATGATTCTTAGTCATAAAATTAGATTACTGAATGTTGAAAAGAAAATATTTCCAAAAAGCGTAGGAGTTAGATTTCCAGTATCATTTTTGTTTGGAGTGGCATTTGCGGCAGGATGGACACCTTGTGTTGGACCAATCCTAGGCACGGTAATTACACTTGCCGCAACATCTCCTGGAATTGCATTCAATTTGTTACTTGCCTATTCGATTGGAATAGGATTACCATTTATGATCATGGGGGCGCTGATTTCAAGATCAAGTAAAATAATTTCAAAGATAGGAAAACACTTGAAATACTACACGGCAGTTTTTGGAGTAATAATCATAATCCTGGGAGTTCTAGTATTTTTCAATCAGTTAGTTTTAATTGCAAATTTTCCTTTGTTAAATGACCTTATATTATTGAGCTAAAATGAAAAAAGAATACAAGTATGCATCAATATTTTTTGGAATTATCGCAGTGGGAATAATTTCCATTTCTTATTTTTATGAGGCAGTTGATCTAAAAAGAAATACAACTGACGATGCATTTGTAGTTGATAAGAAGTTACTACGAATTTCTCCAGAATTGGAGGAAGTTTCAGGATACATCAATACATCTTCAGAGGAAATTAAACAGCAGATAGATGGAAAAGTTGTGCTTTATGATTTTTGGACATATAGTTGTATAAATTGTATCAGGACCTTGCCATACCTTACAGCATGGGACGAAAAATATGGAGATGACGGATTAGTAATTGTAGGAATACATACGCCTGAATTTGAATTTGAGAAGAAATATGAGAATGTAGTTTTTGCAACTAAGAAATTTGGAATAAAATACCCAGTACTACAAGATAATGAAAAGGAAATTTGGAATGATTTTCAAAATAGGTACTGGCCAAGAAAATACATCGCAGACCATGAAGGATACATCAGATTTGATCATATTGGAGAAGGAGCCTATAAAGAAACTGAACAAGTGATTCAACTACTTTTAGCAGAAAGATCAGAAGTAATTGGAAAAACACTAGAAAAAAAGAATTTTGTCGAACTTGATGAATTTGAACATACATCATTCCGTACTCCAGAATTATACTTTGGATTTAGTTTTGCCGAAGGAAGGAATCAATTAGGAAACGAAGAAGGATTTTCAAAAAACAGAGTGGTAACTTACCAACTGCCTGAACAATTTCGAGAACATTATTTCTACATGGAAGGAATGTGGAAAAACAATAATGATGGAATGAAGTTAATTTCAGATTCAGGAAAGATTGTACTTAATTTTAATGCCAAACAAGTTAACATTGTTGCATCAAATGAAGCAGTATTGAAGATTACATATGACACAAATCTCATACCGCCAGAGATTAGAGGGCAGGATGTTTTACCAGATGGTACAGTCAATATTTCAGAGCCTAGATTATACAATCTGATTGAATCCTCCCAAGAAGGACAACATGAATTAATTATAGAAATAAAAGATCCTGGCTTTGAGATATTTACATTTACTTTTGGATGATTTTCACTAGGCAGGATGTAGAGTTACTTAAGAAAAATTGATCCATTTAGATCAATTTTTTTTAGTCGTTCTATAAAATGGCAAATTATGCAGTTTCTTACATGGTGTCATTTTCAGAGAAGTGGAATGTTTTAAAGAATAAGGAGACACTGTCTCAGAAATTCATGGGCACAGTTAAGCCTGAAGCGCCATTAAAGCACAGATTAGATGTGGCACAGAAAAAGCTACAACTCCAGATTAGTAAATTAGGAGAGACTGAGCAAAAATTAAAACAAAAAGATACAATGTTTATGGATAAAATTGTGGAAGCAACTAAAGCAAATAATCAGCCTTATGCAAAGATGTATGCAAATGAATTAGCAGAGATAAGAAAGACAAACAAAACAGTAAGTAACGCAAAATTATCAATGGAACAAGTTCAGATTAGATTAAACACAGTTTCAGAGTTAGGAGATGTGGTAGTAACACTAAGTCCATGTATGTCATTAATCAAAGGACTAAGCACATCATTAGGAGGAATGATGCCAGAAGTAGCAGACTCGATGCAAGACCTATCAAGCATGCTTGGCGATATTGTAACAGGTTCTACTATCAACCATGAAGGAACAATGGGCGAATTTACAACATCCAATGGCGATGCACAGGCAATACTTGACGAAGCACAAGCAATGGTAGAAGGTCAAACTAGACAGAACATGCCAGAACCACCAATCAGCAACAGTGTTGAAGACATACTAAAAGAAAGAGAAGCAATCTAGTTGTTCTTTTTGATTTCTTGAAGTAATTTTTTAATTCTAGAAATTGTCGGATAACTGTAACCTCGCTTTCGATAATTTTTAATCATTAGCTTCCAATTATTTAATCTCCAAGTTGCTTGTTCAGGAGTTATTGAATGAACTTCATTGTTGATTATACTTTTTCTACCAACTTTCAGCGTTCCAGCATCTTTTGCATCCCATCTGTTTTTTGCAAATTTTAATCCAATTAATATCTCAGAAATAGGCATGGTAGAGAAATATGATTTGATTTTCTTAATTTCATCTTCAGATAGATCTTCTTTTGATGAAACGGAAATCTCTTTTACCATAAATTAAAAAATATATACTATAATATCACAAATGTGCTAAATTTCATTCAACAAGATAGTGTTTTTTTCAACATCCAATAAAACTAAAAAATGAATGATTACATGCAGTGTTATAGATCCCAAATCCAAAGATTGCCATTGCGCACAAAATTAACGGTATGACGACAATTTTTTCTTTGTATCCCATAATACCAATTTGCGTAACCATTATATCAAGAATGGGAAGGACATTAAATCATCATGATGCCATCACAGCAAGGTTATGACCGTGCAATCACAGTATTCTCACCAGATGGAAGATTGTATCAAGTGGAATATGCAATCGAGACTGTCCGAAGAGGCGCAATTGCAGTAGGAATTAAGACTAAAAATGACATAATTATTGCAGTAGAAGAAAAATCAAGAAAGTTGCAGATTATCAACACCCCACAAAAAATATTTCAGATTGACTATCACATTGGGGCAGCTGCAGCAGGATACATTCCAGATGCACGTTCACAAATTGATAATGCAAGAACATTTTCTCAAAGTAACAAACTAGTATATGATGAAGCAGTGGAGGTTGAGACAGTTGCAAAGCACTTGGCAGACCAATGCCAGCAGTATACACAATATGGGGGAGCAAGACCAATTGGAGTTTCATTAATTATTGGAGGAATTGATCCTGCTGGAACTAATTTGTACATGACAGACCCAAGTGGTTCATACATATCATATGATGCAATATCAATTGGTGCAAACTCAGATGCAGTTAATGATTTTCTAGAAAAAAATTACAAAGCAGACATGTCACTTGATGAGGCAGCATCATTAGCTATTGCGGCAATTTACATTTCAAGTGAAACAAAAGATGGAATTGAGCACATAAAGATGTCAAGAGTTTCGGGAGAAAATAGTGTTTTTGAATTTATTAAAAACGATGAGATAGCAAAATTTGCAGCAGATGCAAAAGCAAAGTATCCAGCTGACGGAAAATAAGTAATTTTCCCTGTAATACATAATTTAAAATGAAACTATCAATTGCAATACCTGATTCATCATTAAAAGATGAAAAAAAACACGAAAATAAAACACGAAAAATTTTTCAGATTGCACGTGCTGCAGGAATATTTCAGATAAATAATATAATAATTTACAAGGATGGACGAGAATTTGAAAATGACTCAAAATTATTATCTACAATCTTACGATATCTAGAAACACCGCAACATTTTAGAAAACGTTTGTATCCTAAATCAGGACTATTACAGTTTGTGGGAGCATTATCTCCAATAAAGATGCCAAATCAAAGAGGAACATCAGATGCAAAACAAGTAAAAAAAGGCGACATAAGAGAAGGAGTAATCTTTCCAAAAGATGGTAAAAAATTCATAGACCTAGGAATTGATCATCCAGTTCCATATCACGGTAAAAAGGACATCGGAAAAAGAACAATAGTGAAGATCAAAGATGCATTTCCAGATTTCACAGTGTATGACATTGAGAAAAATCAAATTCCAAACTATTGGAGTTACAACGTAAAACACGGAGGAAACTTATTTTCACTTCTCAATGAATGGAAAGGTCCAAAAATACTCACAAGCAGAAAATCAAAAAAGATCAAGGAGGAAGACATGCAGAAAATTCTTTCCTCAAAAGAAGAGATTCTAGTAGTGTTTGGAACAACAGACAAAGGAATTCATGAGATGTTAGATAAAAAGATCAGCAATATTCAAAATTTCAAAGCATGGAATTTTTTCCCACATCAAGGAACAGAGACGGTTCGTCTTGAAGAAGCAATTTTGGGGTGTTTATCAATTATCAATGCGCAAGCATTCAACAAATAAATGATAAAAAAAATACAAATACAATATGATAAATCAGAAAAAATTTTTGATATTAGCCGTACTGGTAGGAATTGTTGGAGTAGGGATCGGTGCCGTTACAATTTTTTCAATGATATCGGAATTATATTCTCCATAGAAAATATTTCAATAATCAATAAAGAAAATTGAGATTCTCACAGCATATAAGGGGGTTAACGACACTTTTCATTTATCCATGGGACATAGAAAACGTAGTCAGCCAAGAAGAGGAAGCTTAGCATATTCTCCTAGGGGACGTGCCAAAAGCATGGAAGCTAGAATTCGCGGATGGCCGCAAATAAACAGCGAAGAGCCAAGATTACTTGCACATGCAGGATACAAAGCAGGTTGTGTACAGCTAGTCAGTATTGATGATAGAGAACATACACCAAGTCATGGAAAACAACTAGTTACACTTGGAACGGTTATTGCAACACCACCAATCACAATAGTAGGAATTAGGGGCTATTCAGTAGATACTAATCATACAAGAAATGCAGAATTTGATTCATTTGCAAAAGATTTACCAAAAAATGTACAAAATAATTTAAAAATTAAAACAGAAGGAACTCCAATTGATGAAGCAGAAAAACATTTGAGGAAAATTAAAGAGATTTTTGCAATAGTCACAACAACTCCAGAAGATGTTAATCTTGAAATGAAAAAACCATATATTTTTGAGGTTAAAGTTGAGGGAGGAGACATACCAAAACAATTTGCATTTACTAAGGAACTTTTAGGAAAAACTGTCAAAGTGGACGAAGTTTTTGAAAATGGAACATATGTAGACACCGCAGCAATTACAAAAGGAAAAGGATGGCAAGGCGTAATTTACAGATGGGGCGCAAAAAGAAAACAACACAAATCAAGAAAGACAGTCAGAGAGATTGGTTCGTTAGGACCAATTTCACCACAAAGTGTCATGTATACAGTTCCAAGAGCAGGGCAAACAGGATTCCATCAAAGAATTGAATATGATAAAAGAATTATGGTGATGAGCAATACAGAGAAAGAAGAATATAGAATAAATCCAGACGGAGGATTCAAACACTTTGGAAATGTTAATGGTGATTTCATAATTGTGAAAGGCTCAGTGCCAGGAACATACAGAAGACTAATCAAACTCAGAAAACAAATTAGAAATGAACCAAAGAAAGTTGTAAAACCAAATGTGTTGGAGGTTGTAATTTAATGAAAAGCACTGTTTTGACAATCAATGGTAAGAAAGATGGCGAGATTGAACTGCCAAGTGTATTTGAGACAGAACTAAATCGAACATTAATTCACAAAGCATACATCAATTTAGAATCACATGGCTTCCAAAAACACTCTACAAAACCAACTGCAGGAACGGAAGTTGTTGCAGATTCAAACGACCCACCAACTGGTAGAGGCGTTGCAAGAATTGCAAAAATTAAAGGAGGTGGCGGCGGACGAGCAGGGCAAGCAGGAGAAGTTGCCTCAACTAGAGGCGGACGACAGGCGCACCCACCAAAAGCCAACAAGGTGATTTACAAGAAACTAAACAAAAAAGAAAACAAACTTGCATTGTGTTCAGCAATTGCTGCAACTGCATCAAAAGAATTAGTTGAGAACAGAGGACACAAAGTAGAAGGAATAGACACATTCCCACTAGTAATTTCAGATGATATTGAGAAGGTTTCAAAGACCTCAGAATTGACCAAAGTTCTAGACGACTTGAAGATAACACAAGATGTGGATAGATTAAGGACTAGAAAAAGACGAACCGGCAAAGTTGCATTAAGAGGTAGAGTCTCAAAAGTAGGAAAAAGTGCATTGTTTGTGGTATCAAAAGCAGACAATATTACAAAAGCTGCAGGAACAATTCCAGGAGTCGAGGTGTGTACCGCAAAAGATCTTAGCGTTCTTAATTTGGCACCAGGTGGAACAATGATTAGATTAACAGTATTTTCAAAGAAAGCAATTGAAGAAATTGCAGAAATTAAATCACGGCATCTTGAATTAATGGTGACATTGAAATGAACGTAGAAACTGCAACCAAAATCATTCTAAGACCATACATTACAGAGAAGACGTACGCATTAGTAGAAAATGAACAAAAAATTTGCTTTTTAGTTGAAAAAGAAGCAACAAAGCCACAAATCATCGAGGCCGTCAAAACACTGTACAACGAAGACGCAACCAACATAGAGACAGCAAGAACAATTTATGGAAAAAAGGCATTTGTTAAATTCAATTCCCCAGATAAAGCAAGAGACTTGGCAAACAAAGTAGGAATGATGTGATTGGTATAAATGGCTCATAAAATCAGAATTTTGCAAGGGGAGATATAGAAATGGTTAAGGTATTTAGCTTCAAAGGAAAGTCTGCGGAAGAATTACAGAAAATTCCTAATGATGAATTATTCACATTACTCAATTCCAGACAAAGAAGATCACTGAAAAGAGGACTTTCAGATAACAAAAAGAAATTGATTGCAGAAATTAAAGAAGCAAGAGAAGGAAAAAATAAAAATCCAATCAAGACACATCAAAGAGACCTCATAATTTTACCTTACATGATAGGAATAACAATCAACGTCTTTGACGGAAAAGAATTCAAACCAATAGGAATTGGAGCAGAAATGGTTGGACATTACATAGGAGAATACGCAATTACAAACAAGAGAGTGAATCACGGAGCACCAGGTGTAGGAGCATCAAGATCTAGTTTGTATGTGCCACTAAAGTGATTAAAATGGGAAGATACAACTACGCATTTCAAAATTTTGATTCGACAAAGCATGTTCGAGCTTCAATTCGTGAAAAGAAAATTTCACATAAACATGCAAGAGAAACTGCAACTGCAATCAAAGGACTTACAGTTGAGAAGGCAAGAGATTACATGCTAAGCGTAATTGCAAAAGAAAGAGCAATACCATTTAGAAGATTCAAAAATCAAGTTGGACATAGAAGTGACCCAGGAGTAATGTCAGGGAGATACCCAGAAAAAACAGCTGGAGAATTTTTGAAATTATTAGATAATTTAGAATCAAATGCAGAATACAAAGGAATGGATATGGATAGATTAAAAATCATAAATGCAACAACACACAAAGGCGTTGTTATTGAAAGATTCATTCCAAGAGCACAAGGTCGTGCAACAGCAAAAAATGATGTAATGACTCACGTCGAGTTAGTGGCACAGGAGTTTTAGAGATGTCAGCAGTGAAAAACGTAATCAAAGACAACTACAACATGATGTTGTTGAAAGATTATCTTAGAGCAAAAATCAAGGATGCAGGATTTTCAAATGCGGAGGTTTCAAAGACACCAACTGGAACCAGAGTTGTATTACACGTCACTAGACCTGGAATCGTAATTGGTAGAAAAGGAACAGGAATCAAAGAACTAACAGAAAAATTAGAATCAGACTTTGGATTAAAGAATCCACAAATTGCAGTTGAAGAGATTACAAAACCAGAATTATCTCCAGAAGTAATGTGTAACAGAATGGCATCCCATCTTGAAAGAGGAACTGCATTTAGACGAGCAACAATGTGGACCATTCAACAAATTATGGAAGGGGGTGCAATGGGCGTAGAAATTACAATTTCAGGAAAGTTAAGAGGAGACAGATCTGCATTCGAAAAACATTCACAAGGAATTTTGCCAAGGGCAGGACACCATGCAGATGTCATAGTTGCAGAAGATATAGCACATGTCGAGACACCTATGGGATTAATTGGAGTTAGAATCAGAATTGCAAGAAAAGAAAAATTAGTTCCAGAATTTGAAATGAAAGGAAAAACACAAGCAGAAAAAGATGAAGAAATACGAATTAAGAAAGAGGCTGACGATGCACTTGCAAAGGCACAGTCAGAATCAGAGATAGTTAAGATTGAAGAAGAGAAGATGAAAGAAATGCCAGATACAATGGAAGATGAAGAGGAGCAGATGAAATAATGGGCATGTTAAAGATGAAATCAATCAGAGAATTAAACGAAAAAGATCTGAAAGATAGAGTAGAACAAATGAAAACAGAATTGTCGAAATTACGAACTGAAAATGCCAAAGGAACACTCAGAAAAGAGACTGGAAAGATAAGAAAAGTCAAGAGAGAGGTTGCAAGGCTTTTAACAAGACTGAATGAGGTTAAAAAACAATGAAACTAATTACAATATCTGAATTTGATTTGATTGGACAAGACGTAACAATTTCAGGTTCAAAGAACAAAGAAATTGTTGGAATCAGCGGCAAAGTTATCATGGAAACTAAGAACATGATTACACTAGATACCAAAGATGGAAAGAAGAATATTCCAAAAGATATTTGTCAATTAAGTAACAATGAGGGCATTGTTAAAACTGATTCAGCTAAATTAAGCAAAAGACCTCACGAAAGATTGGAGATGTTAGCATGACAAGAGATATCGGAATTAAAGTAAAGGCACCAAAAGAAGAGCCACGGGAAGGAGATAAGAAAAACCCATTTAATGGAACACTTCCAGTGCGTGGAAAATTATTTGAGGGTAAAGTTGTTAAAGCAAAAGGAAAAGATACCGTAGTACTTCAAAAAGAGGCTCCAGTATACTTTAGTAAATTCAAAAGATATGGAAGAAGCAAGAACAGTATCCATGCACACGTGCCATCAAACTTACAAGTAAATGAAGGGGACATTGTTGTCGCTGCAGAATGCAGACCACTAGCCAAGTCAGTGTCATTTGTAGTAGTGGAGGTTAAAGAATAATGGGCGGAGCACGTAGTAAAGGTGGTAAAGGAGTAGAAGACTTCAAGCCATACATTACAAGATCAATTCCAGTAGGTGCACGTATTACATGTGCAGATAATTCAGGCGCAAAGATTATTGAAATAGTAAATGTACATCAACACAAAACAAGAACATCAAGACTTCCTGCAGCATCTGTAGGAGACTTTTGTAATGTTGTTGTTAAAAAGGGACCTGCCGAATTAAGAAAACAAATTCACGGCGCAGTAATAATTAGACAAAAATATGCAGTTCACAGACCAAACGGGGTTAGAGTTCAATTCGAAGACAATGCAGGAGTTTTAATCACACCTGAAGGCGAAATGAAAGGAACTGACATCAAAGGTCCAGTTGCATCAGAAGTTACAGAAAAATGGCCAAGAGTAGCAAATTTGGCAAAGATGGTGGTATGATATGAATCCAAGAAAAATGAGAAATCAGCAAATCTATTACGCGACGATGAAGACTGCAAGTAAACAATTATCATGTGCACTTTCAAAAGAATTGAGAAAAAAATATGGAAAAAGAAGTGCACGTATTCAAAAAGGAGATACTGCAAAGATCATCAGAGGGGAATTTGCGGGAGTTGATGGCAAAGTCATAAAGATTTCCATTCCAGATAGAGGAGTGAATATCGAGGGAGTGAAAAAAGAGAAACTAAAAGGCGATAAATTTGACGTATATGTTCATACAACCAATATTATTTTGACAGCATTAGATACAGAAGACAAATGGAGAATTAACAAATTAGAAGGAAAGAAGGCAACAGCTGCAAGAGCTGAAGACAAGCCGAAAACTGAAACAAAAGTAGAAACGAAAGATACAAAAAATGTTACAAAAACAAAAACAAAGAAAGGAGATAGTGAAGAATAATGGTAAAGATTGCAGGTAGTAAGAAACTCAAAAGACAGATGGCACCACTTTTCTGGGGAATTACCAGAAAAGACAAGCGATTTGTAGTTACAGTAAAACCAGGAACTCATGGAAAGAATGCATCCATACCAATTTCGGTATTTCTAAGAGATACACTGAAGATTGTCACTAGCCTAAGAGAGGCAAAATCTGTTATCTACTCAGGTAAGATCAAAGTAGACGGAGAAATTAAAAAATCATTACATCATGGAGTGGGTTTAATGGACGTGGTAGAGTTAGAAGGTTCTAATAAAACATACAGACTAGTACCACAAAATGGAACATTACTAAAACCAATTGAGATTGATGATGCTGAAAAAACAAAAAAATTCGTACTTGTAAAATCAAAGACCACTGTCAAAAAGGGAAAGACACAACTTGGTTTTCATGATGGTAAAACATTGTTAGATGATAGTACCCAAGTATCAGTTGGAGACACATGCGTATTACAAATACCAGAGATTAAGATTCTTGAAGTAATTAAATTAGAAAAAGGAATGAACTGTTTAATCATAAAAGGTGTTAACGCAGGAAAAATTGGAAAGATAGACGAGATTAAAGAAGGAACATTCAGTATTCCAAAAAGTATTGACATTACATTAGATGACAGACAGATTGAGATTCCAGCTAGACTGGTAATGCCAATTGGTAAAGACGAACCGGTGATAAAGATTAGGTGATTTTATGGCACAAGAAACACAAAACGTAATGAAAGAAATCAAACTGGAAAAAGTTGTTCTAAACATGGGGCTTGGGAAATCTGGCGATGCAATAGAAATTGCTAAGAAAGCCTTGGGGCAAATTTCTGGCAAAAAAGTTAACGAAAGGCCAGCAAGAAAAGCACATAGAGACTGGGGAGTCAGAAAAGGAGAACCAATAGGAGCTGCAGTTACAATTAGAGGCAATGAAGGAAAAGAATTACTAAAAAGATTGTTTGAAGCAAAAGGAAACAGAGTGAATGGTCACTCTTTTGACAACATGGGAAACCTATCCTTTGGAATTTTAGAACATATTGACATTCCGGGAATCAAGTATGATCCAAAAATTGGAATTTTAGGATTAGATATTACAGTTAGATTAACAAGACCAGGATTTTCTATTGCAACAAGAAGCAAACACAAAGCAAGTGTTGGGAAACACCATAGAATTTCACCAAATGAAGCAAAGGAATATCTTACAAAAGAATTTGGAGTTAGTGTTTACTGATGGCAAAAGATAGATCATATGGAGATAGAGGAACAGGATTTACACCTAGAATTGAAAGCGTTCCAGGAACAAAAAACGAAAAAAAGTTTGGGCGCGGTGCAAGATGGTGCAAAAGATGTGGATGTTACGTATCTATTCAGAAATATGACTTGCACTTATGTCGACAATGTTTCAGAGAAGTTGCAATTTCTCTAGGATTTAAAAAATTAAGGTGATATGACATGCCAGCGATGAATGTATTAGCAAATCTATTTGTGACAATTTACAATACGGAAGCTCGAAGAAAATCAGAATGTATTGTTCTTCCAACGTCTAAAATTGGAACAGAGGTATTGAGTACACTGAAAAAAGATGGATACATCAAAGATTACGAAAGAACTGAAGATAACAGAGGCGGAAAATTCAAAATAGAATTATTAGCAAAGATTACAAAATGTGGTGCAATTAGCCCAAGATTCAAAGTTAAAAAAGACGAGTATTTGGAATGGGAAAAACAATACCTTCCATCATTTAACAGAGGCATGCTAATAGTTACAACAAATCAAGGAGTGATGTCACATCACGAAGCATCCAACAAAGGATTAGGAGGATTTTTGATAGGATATGTCTACTGAGCAATTAGAAAAACTAGCAACTGAATTAGATATTCCAGAGGGAGTCACAGTAACTTACAACAAACCAATTGTAACAGTACAAGGTCCACTGGGAAAGACACGCAAAAACTTTAAAAAAATTCCAGTGACAATTGATGTTGCAGACGGTAAAGTTCTATTCAAAGCACAAGGTACACGAGACAAGAGCCGCGCAATTATGAATACTTCACGCTCACTAATCAGAAATCTTTGTGAGGGGGTTGTCGAAGGCTATACAATTAAAATGAAGATTGTATTTTCACACTTTCCAATTACAGTAAAAGCAGAAGGAAAACAGGTCTTAATTGAAAACTTCCAAGGAGAAAGAGCCCCAAGAAAGACAAAGATATGGGGAGAGACAAAAGTTGTTCCAAAAGGAGACGACGTCATAATTACAGGCCATGTACTAACTGATGTGTCAGAGACAGCGGCAGAGATAGAAAATAATTCTAGAGTAAAGAACAAAGATCACCGCGTATTTTTAGATGGAGTCTACAAATTTGAAAAGAAAAAGGGAATCGAAAACTAATTAGAACATAATTGACCTTAGACAACGAATTCAAAGAACAGACCGAGAAATTAGTTACAGAGACATTAGGATTATACAGAAATGCAGGTGCGTCTCCTAGAATTGGCGATGTTTGGAAATGTGAGAATACAGGCGATTTTTTGTGTGGTTTTTTTGTAGGAGAGATGGTTGGCTCAGCACTTAGTGCATTTCAAGTTTATCATAAAAGAGAACCAAGTGCCGAAGAGCATATGGAAATTGTGAGCATTGTGGAAAAACATTCAGACGAGATTGCCGATTTTTTCACAAAATTTAATCCAAAATAATTCGTCGGAAGGATTAAATCGCATTTTGCTTGAAAAAATCCAAGTGCCGCCCTAGCTCAGCGTGGTAGAGCGTTCGACTGTTAATCGATTGGTCATCAGTTCAAGTCTGATGGGCGGCGCTTTCTAATCTCCAAAGTCAGTTAGATGATTTTTTGCACGTTTTTAGTTTAGATCGTTAGACAGGATCGATCTAATATTGGATCCATTAGATAAAGTATGCAGGAGGTTTACATTGGCCAGAATTAGAAGGGCTAATAGATATTGTGTCGATTGCGGTGCAAGATTGGTATATTATCCAAGATTATCAAACCCAAAGGCACCAAATGAACATCGAGTATTAGTATATGCATGTCCGGATTGTACAGAAGACTTTGAAAAACCAAAGATGTTTTCAATAAAACGAAATGTAGCAGAAGATCCACTAGAGACGGTGGAGGTAGAGATCACACAGATACAGAAAAAGCTTGCAAAAAGTAAATAGTAGAAAAAATTTCAACGATAACAATGTATCCGGATAAAATTCGCTCACGTGCATGGTATTTAGTTCCAATTTTCTTTGGATTAATTGGCGGAATCATTGCATATTTTGCAATAAGAAGAGACGATCCTCAAAAAGCAAAAAAATGTTTATGGGTAGGAATTATTTTAACTGTAATTAACATTATTGTAAATATTTCACTAGTTTCAACCGGAGTTTACGAACAAGATTACAGCGTAAATATCTAAATGTTTCTAAATTCGAGTTTAGAAATATTGTTAATTTGAACGTGTTAAACTAGTTATATCATGAATGATTTTGTTCAGCATGTCACGTCTAAGAGACAATGTGGAGCGATGGCTAATACATGAAAATTATGACTTCAATCAGGCCAAATCAGAAGATGCCACATTCAAAATTGTAATAAATAATTCAGATGGACTAGGAAATGATACAGAAGTCTTTGAACCAAAGGGCCAAGAAAACATCCTGGTCATAGGAATCAAAATTGAAATGAAAACAAAACAGTTGATTAGGTTTAGGGAACTAAATGAAACCGAGCAAGACAACTTTAAGAAAAAGGTTGATGATTTTTGTTATTCAATTAAGGCAGTTAGTAAATTTTTAGACGAAGATGGAAAGAAAAAGGTGGGGGTTTACATCGTTTTAGATAAACCAGAACAGCTAAACCAGCCATCTTTCTTCAAAGCATTAGAGGAAATCATAGAAATGAGTGAAAAAACAAACAGATTTTTGATCAAGACGTTTTAATCATAAAAAATCTATTTTGTTCGTAAAAGCTAAACCCCCCAGATATGATTTGCAATTTACGAATAAACGAATTTTTCAGAAATGCCAAAAAACAGGGGGGGTTGAACATTTGTTCGTACATATGCAAACCAAAGGTCAAAACACCACCATTACCCATTACAACATGGGCAGTTAATTTGGTCCAGTCATGAGAGCTAAACCCCCCAAATTATGTTAAATAATATCCAAATACCAACCACTCCGGCAACTAAAGGATACCAAAACTTTGGAATTTGTTGTGGTTTTGAGTTTGAGAAAAATCCGTTCTTATTTTCATTGGGTTTCATGCCCATATTATGGCATCATATCCTTTAAGGAATGTTAAAGCCTACGGTGTTAGATAAGTAATGTTTCTAAATTCGAATTAAGAAATATCCTTTTTTGCTAGTCGTCGTTCATAGGAAGTTCAGGAAGAACAAATATTTTTTCAGGTTCAATTTTTAGTATGATTCTTTTTTCACCAGGTCGTTTGAAGGGATACGTTTCTTTGCCCATGTATTGTTTTGTCAGAAAGTCAGCATGTTTGTAGTCATAATCAGGGATAATATCGACAACTTTGCCTCTAATTGAGGTCATATCTAGAGGGTTGTTCGAATCAACAACAGAAACTGCAACCCGAGGATCACGAAGTATGTTTTTGTGTTTTAATCGTCCCTCTGCAGTGTTGATTCGTATGTGCGAATCTTCAAAGTCACCCCAAACAGGAGTTACCTGAGGCGAGCCATCAGCCATGGATGTAGCCAAAAATACCAAATTTTTACCATTTAGTAGTGATTCAGCCTTTAAATCCACAATAAATTATGGCAAATCGAATATTTATGTCTCATAATTTTTTGAAAATTATGAAATTAGAGATTCCATTCACGGGGCATAAGCACGTTTTATCACTTCATGAGAAGACGTTAGAGATTACAAAAGATGATGAGCTCACGCAGCAAGGAGATTGTATTGTAGGCGTAAATTCCAACATTTCCTGCATTGATTTACCTGAGAAGATGAAAAAGAAGATTCGAGATCCTAAATCAAAAATCAAATTTACTCTTAAAGTGGGAAAATTTTCCTTTAAGATTGAAGGTCATGGTTCTGAGAAGCTTACGCTAAAGCATGTTAGCGACATAGTACTTCGTAAGAGCGCATTCACATGCTCCCGTACTATCGCTATCAATTGCGACAAGGCATCCAGTGACATACCTAGAGACTTGGTCAGTCTCCTTCAAAACCCGCAAACCAAGGGCACAATGATTATAGAGGTATTGTAATCAGTGTCTTTTTTCAAAGACTGTTGTAACCGCACGATTTACAATCTCCATCATCAAGTATTGACTATATTCCTGTTTCGTTTGAGATGACTTCTTGCCAGTCTTTTTTGCCAGTACGTCTAGAAGTTGTTCAATATGCTTTGACGTTGACTTTATGACCGTAGAATATCTTTTCTCAAAGTCTTTTGGGGTTTCATAGTCAAGTAACTTTGTCGATGTACCGTAGTATTTTACCATAGCACCGCGCTTTTCTTCAATTTTCACAACCTCAATCAATTCAGCCGCTTTCAGAATTTCTAGGTGGTGCCTAGTTGTCGTCAGGGCCTTTTTGTATCCAGACTTTTTTAATTGAGTCGTGATTTGTTCTGCGTTTAGATGTTTTCGATATAGCAATTGCAGAATTTTTGCTCGTGCGGGGTCCTCGATAGCTTTTGCATGCTCCAGACTTGTTGCAAGTGTACGATTCACCGAGATTGGTTTTTCGAGTATTGTTGACATGTAGTTTTTACTATTGATCTTAGCTAAAAATTATCTGTATCAGATTTTTTTGTCCAATCAGATTATTTTTTTTACGCAACTAAAAATGTAGTAGCCGACTGTATCATTTTAGTAGTAATACTATCATTATTGTAACTAGTACAAGATTATTCATAGTGGTATCAATCAAGTTGATAAAGTTGTAAAATCTGTGATTTTTGGTAAAAACTCACAAAATTTCAGGATATGACCCAAAACAGGAGGATATGCCAAGAAATATGGAATTTTAAAATCGAGTTAAAGAGACAAGCCAGTCGTACGCTCGTATGCGGTCACATATCTGTCAGTCATTTTTTGAATAATTTCAGCTGGGATTTCAGGTGCAACAGGTTCTTGACCGTTTTCACGTGAATCATCAAATTGTTTTTGGTATCCATTTGCGGTTAACCAGTCACGAAGGAGTTGTTTATCATATGCCTCTTGAATTTTTCCCGGAGAATAAGATGATTTAGGCCATAATCTATACTCATCAGGACCAATAGAGTCACCAAGAGTAATTTTTCCATCTAATTTTCCAAATTCCAGTTTTAGATCTGCTAAGATGAAACCAGCCGCATCTGCAATCACCGACATTTTATTATAAATTTGAATTGATTTTTCAGACAACCAGTCATATTCGTCTATAGTAACAAGATTTTGTTTTAGGGCGTCATCTTTTGTAATTGGCACATCGTGTTCAGATTTTGTTGTAGGATCAAAGACAGGAGTGGGAAGCTTTGCTGCAAGTTCAGTATTCGTGCCATCAGGCAAAGTGATTTCACCAGACTTCCAACGATTCACCATACTTCCATAAAAATAACCACGTACAACGCATTCAATTGGCAGCATTTGCATTTTTTTTACAATTATTTCAGTGTCGGAGTGGGATTTTACAAAATGATTCTCTACATCTAATTGTTCAAACCAAAATTGTGCAAATTTACATAATACTTGTCCCTTTTTTGGTATCTCGTTATGAAATTTTACATCATATGCAGAAACACGATTACTAAAATTGAATAATAGAGTGTCATCGCCCATATCGTAAACGTCTTTTACTTTTCCTGAATTTAGAAATTCCATAAAAACACCTATGACCCCATCATCCCAGGCATTGCAACAGGCAAACGATAAACTTTACTCACATAGATTCCTTCATCAGCTGTTACAATAACATATTGCAAGGAATTACCCTGTGGAGGAGAGATAATTTCAAATTGTCCCGGTTTTAGGGTACCAAGAAAAAGTCTATCACCATCACCAAAATCAATTTTAACATTTGTCAGAGGTTTTGTGCCAGTGTTTTCTAAGGAAACACGTGCCATGATAAACAAAGTTTGTTTTTCTTTTGTAGGATCAACAGATAGCGAATATTCTTCTTGAGAAATGCCAGAAGGCATAAAGAACAATACAAACACTATGCCCGCAATAGCAGCTGCAATCCCTCCAAAGATTGGAATTTTACTTGCCATTAAAAAACAACAAAAAACTAGGATAATAGATTTTTCTTATTCAAGTCTCATCATTGATCCAAGAATGTTAGATTGCCAGCTTAGATCAATACTTTTTACAGATTTAATTTTCTGTTTTGCAAGCATATCCATTACATTTGATAGATATGAATTTGTTCGACTGAATGACTTTTTGTGGCAAGAACAACTGCATTTTTTTCCATCACAGCAGAAGTTTGCACAAGATGTACATCGTAATTTCATCGTCTAATATTGCAAAATCAGTATTTAACACCCTTAACCAGAGATTGGGAGCGATTTAGCCTACTTGCAGAAGGATAAGGGACGCCCCCAACCTGGTTGTAAACTACTTGTAAAATCAGTATAAAAGAACAGGAATTAGCTTTGTTGCTTCTTTTTTTCTTTTAATTCCTTTTGTCGTTTTGCAAATTCCTTCGCATTATCATGTTCTTTGTCCAGTTCCTCAAAAAATTTATTTGAAAATCCTTTCTTGTCTATGGAACGTGTTTCTTTACTCATTTCTCAAAATCTTGTTCAGGAATTATAGATAGTGTGGTGGTAGCAGTCACATGAGGAATGTTGCGAATGTCTTTAGTAATTATTTCTTCAAGTTGTGAGGAGCTTTCCCCCTGAATTTTTGTAAATATATCATAATAACCAAAGGTTCCTTTTGCTTCTTTTACTAGATCAATTTCTAATAGTGCCTTTAACACTTCCATCTCATGTGCAATCTTACATTGAACTAAAACGTATGCAGTTTCCATTAGACATTTTTTATTTGTTTTAGCTTATTAAAATTTGGGGTTATACCCAGAGGCGTATAATCGCCAGTTGCACAAGTGAAACACATAGAGTCTTTTGGAATACCAACAGCATCTGCAAGATTTTCTGCATCATTATATCCTAAAAAGTCAGCACCAATATCGTTACGAACTTTTTCAATCATTTCTTTTTCTGTAAAATCTTTACCGCCGTCAAATGTTGCGAGTTCTTCTTGAGATGGGAAATCAATTCCAGCATAGCAAGGAAATTTAATTGGCGGATAAGTGATCAGCATACTGATTTTTTTAGCACCGGAACGACGTAATGCTTTGATAATTGCTTTAGAACTAGTACCACGAACTAGACTGTCGTCAATTACTACAATGTGTTTATCTTCAATAACCTCTCGTATTGGAATAATCCATCTGTTAATTTCAACTCTATCACTTTGATGCGGTTCTATGAAACTTCGTAATGGTCCTTTTTTGCTATAACGATCTTTTAGCAGTCCTTCATCAAATTGTATTCCAAGTTCTTGTGCAAAACCTAACGCAGCAGGTCGTGCCGAATCAGGGACAGGGATTACAACGTCAGCATCAGGAAGGGGGTATTTTTTTGCAAGGAATTGTCCAATGCGTTTCCTTGCAAGATAGATGTTTGTCCCTTCCATCTTACTTGATGGTTGTGCAAAATATGTAAATTCAAATGAACAATGAGCCCGATTTGTGTCATCGGAGAACATTTCTGTCTCCAAACCATCTTTACTGATTTTAATTAATTCACCAGGCACAACATCACGTACTAATTTTGCTCCAATTGCAGAGATTGCGGATGATTCAGAAGTAACAATGTGAACATCTCCATCTTCTTTATGGCCCATAACCATTGGACGGAACCCCTTGGGATCCCTTGCAGCATATACTGCATCCTCATCAGAGAGAAACGTAAAGCAGTAGGAACCAACCATTTCATTTTTCAGTATGGATAATGCACTTCCAAGCTTGCCATTTTCAGTGATTAAAGACACCAATCGCTGTGCTGCAACAAGTGTGTCACTAGCATTTTGTGGAGTAAACGAACAACCACCAACAAGATTAGATAATTCTTCGACATTGGAGATAGTGCCATTATGGGCAACACATAGATCTTTGACCTTTAATGGCTGTGCACTTTCAAGATCACTTTTTCCAACAGTAGAATATCTTACATGGCCTATCGCAGAGTGTGATGCATATTCTTCAGTAATTTTTTTGAATTCACCGGAAGATGCAGATACAAGCCCAATTCTCTTCAGAGGGGCCTTATTTGGAATTGCCAATCCCCATGCTTCTTGACCTCTATGTTGTAAAGCACGTAATGCATCAATTACCATAGGAATTACATTGACATCACCGTTACTGAAGATTCCAACTACGCCACAGTTTTCTTTAACCATTTTGAATTATTTTCTCCAATGAATTTAGATAGTTATTTTCTGCCTTATCAACTCTTAGTTTCAAAATTGGTTTAGAACCAGATTCAAAGATTATCTGATCGCCAGAAAATTTTCCAATCTCAGAAAATGAGCATTTATTTTTAGACAACAGTGCCTTGACAGATTTCATATTCTTTTTTTCTATCACTAAGATGTAACGTGAGTGACTTTCAGAAAATAATGTTTTTTCTGGAGACAGTGCAGATGTCGAATGCAAATCAACGGTACAGCCAGTTTTACCAGAGATGCACAACTCTGAAATTCCAACTGCAAGACCGCCTTTAGAACAATCATGTGCAATTTTAACAAGATTTTTCGAGATTAATGATAAGACAGATTTCATATTTTTCTTTGATTCGGAAACATCTACGTGTGGTGCAGTTCCACCAACGAAGTTATGGATATACTCGTAATATTCAGAACCGCCAAGCTCATCTTTTGTTTGACCAACAAGTAAAATTACATCATTTTTTGATGGAGGAGTTGGGATTAGGGGCGATTTTTCAATCAGTCCAAGAACTCCAATTAACGGAGTGGGCTTGATAGGACCATCAGAAGTTTCATTGTAGAAACTTACTTTTCCTCCAACACAAGGAATGTTAAGGGATTTTGCAAAATCAGTTATTCCTTCAATTGATTCCATAAATGTCCAGAATATTTCTGGGTCTTCAGGATTACCAAACTGTAAATGATCAACCATTCCAATCGGAGTAGCGCCAGTACAAACAACGTTTCTACATGCTTCCTCAAAGCATCCAATTGCGCCTTGTCTAGGATTAAGGTAACAATGTTTTGGATTACCATCAATTTTTACAGACAATGACTTTCCATTATCCAAACGTAAAACTGAGCCATCAAATCCAGGTTTTATTACAGTTCTAATTCCAACTTCATGGTCATATTGCCTAAAGACCCAGTGTTTACTTGCAATGTTAGGGGAAGACAGTAATTCTAACAAGACGTTGGAGAGTGAGTTTTTATTTTTCAGTTTGGGCGATGAAGGAAGCTTGGAGAGATATTTTGGCTTTGATTTTTTTCTGTCAATAAGCGGTCCACGGGCAACAAAATCTGCAGGAAGCAATGCCAAAGTTTTTTTTCCTTTTTTGACATGCATCATTTTGTCTTTTTTCACCTTACCAATAACAGAACACTGAATTCTAAATTTCTCACAAATTTGTGTGATTTTTGAGAGTTTCTTGGGATTTGTGATTATTAGCATTCTTTCTTGAGATTCGGAGATCATTATTTCGTCAGGCGACATGTCAGATTCTCGCAGATGGACATTTTTGACATCAAGTTCAATGCCAATTCCTAAGCTTTCAGCTGTTTCAGATATGGCACAGGACAAACCACCGCCACCCAAATCTTTCATTGCATTGATGCATTTTGCATCACGAGCTTCTAGAATTGCTTCTATGATTAATTTTTCAATGAAAGGGTCTGGTATTTGTACAGCCGAACGGTCTTCACCTTCTAGCGCATCAGATGCAAATTGTGAACCGCCAACACCATCACGGCCAGTGGAACCACCAATTAGCAAAACTAAATCGCCAGTGTTTGCGTGATTTTTTATTAATTTTGATTTTTTACCAAAGCCTACAGCAGCAACATCAACTAGCGCATAATTTTTGTAACAAGTATCAAATTCAACTTCACCGCCAATTGTAGGAATGCCAAGACAATTCCCATAATCTGCAATTCCTGCAACAGCATTTTTGAACAACCACCGTGCATGCACATCATTTTCAATGTTACCAAATCTTAATCCATCAAACAGAGCAATTGGTCGTGTACCAGCAGACAAGATGTCACGTATGACACCGCCAACACCAGTTGCAGCACCACCAAATGGTTCAACAGCTGAAGGATGGTTGTGACTTTCAATGTGTACAGTAACAACATATCCATCACCTACATCTAAGACCCCAGAATCATAGCCCTTTTCGACAATAACGTTTGGACCCGTAGTAGGCAACATTTTCAAATGTTGTTTTGATGACTTGTAAGAGCAATGCTCAGACCATTCTGCGGCAAGGATTTGTAGTTCGGTATTGGTAAGCTTTCGCTTTACATTTTTTTTAATATGCAATTGCTCATGCTCTTGAAAACTCAATTTTTCATACCTACTGTTTCAATTAGAGATTCAAAGATTAACGAGGAAGGCTTGTGATCAATTTGGTTAATTTCTTTTTCAGCTGCTCGTTCAGGGTGAGGCATCATTCCCACTACATTTCCATCAGAATTACAAACACCCGCAATCTGGGATACCGAGCCATTAACTTTATTTTCATAGGAGAAGACAATTTGGTTGTTCTTTTTTAGTTGTGACAGAGTTTTGTTATCAACAAAATATCTTCCCTCTCCATTTGCAATCGGGATTGGGATTTTCTGATTAATCTTTAGTTTGCGGGTAAAAGGAGTCTTGTTGTTATTTACAATAAGATTTGTCCATTCACACATGAAATTGAGTGACTCATTTTTCAATAAAACACCTGGCAGTAATCCAGATTCTACTAAGATTTGGAAACCATTACAAACACCTAAAATTGGAATTCCTTTTTCTGATAATTTTTTTACATCAGAGATTATAGGGCTGTGAGCAGCTATAACTCCGGCTCTTAGTCTATCACCATATGAGAATCCGCCTGGGAGAACAACGGCATCTATGTTTTTTGGGAGATTTTTTTCATGCCAGAAAAATTCAGCCTTTAGTTTAAAGACATCAGTCAATACGTGATACATGTCACGATCACAATTGCTGCCAGGAAAAACTATAACCCCGACTTTCACATCTTGCCTTTGATTTCGCGGTATAAATTTGATTTCGTGGTGACATGTTTTTATTTTAGAAATTTTCATTTCTACTCATGGGACAAATTCGAGATATAATGGAAAAAGATGTGATTACAATTGAGAATGATAAAACTGCTCAAGATGCGGCAAAGATCATTGCTGAAAATGACATTAGTTTTCTTGTAGTCATGAATGATGGAATTCCACAAGGAGTGCTAAGTGAGAGTGATTTTGTTCGTAGGATTGCAGCTGAAGACAAAAAATCAAGTCAAGTCTTAATTTCAGAGATTATGTCATACAAATTTCGTTCTGTGGGCCCAACCACCACAATAGAAGATGCCATACAAAAAATGTTAAACAAGAACATCCGTCGATTATTAGTTTTAGATAATGAAAAACTAGTTGGAGTTGTCACACAGACAGATCTTGCAAGTTATCTAAGAGACCAGCTTTTAGTGGACGGAACAATTAAGAGTATTAGTAACGACTAGACCTTTTCTGCAGTGGCAGTTACCTTACTTACCAGAGGATTGTAGATTCGCAAGTCATCACAGATTTTGATAACTTTATCTTTTGCACTTTTTTCATTTTTTTCAGAAATTGAGAATTTTAGAATTGTTCCGGAGCGAATTTTTGTAATGTTTGCGTTCTTACCCTTTAAGACAAGATCATTTAGTATCGTGTCACCTTCAGGGTCACTGATTCCTGGTTTGTTTTCAATTACAACACTTACTTGAAAATTGGGCATAATGTTTTAACTTGAATAATGCAATATAAGCCGTTTTTTTGAAAAAGGGATCATTTTGCATATGGAATTGAATTTATAATGGCACAAATATTGCGTGGTATGGCAAAATTTCGATACTGGAAATTAACTATGGAAGAGATGGAGAAGATAACTCATGATGAGAGCAAAGTTCTCAACTGGGACATTAAATGTACCAAAGAACCAGAAGAAGAGGCAATGTTTTTCGGTGTTTTTCTTTACAAAGCAGGAACACCACATGACTATGAATCAAAGAAAGGCATAACATACTATTACAACAATATTGAGAGAGATGAACTGCCAGGAATAACAAAATTCCTAAAGAAACGTTTTGGTGGAGATGAGACCGAGAAAGGTGAGCGAATTTTGTTAGTGGATTCAAGAGAGATCTATTCTGGAAAAGACATTGCTAACTTGGCAAAGGAACTACAAGAAGAATTTACAATTAATCCAGTAATTACAATTGAATTACATGATACAACACAAGAACAGCTAAAAGAATGGGGCTATCCAGAAGCCAAATTACTTCCAATTCCTACCTAAACCATTTGAAACATTTTTGTTGCAGAGACGCCATCAGGAGTTTTAGATGTCAGAGATAAATGAGATGAATGTGCACATCGAGGAATTACGAAAGAGAGTAATTCGTTCTATAATATCAATTCTAGTCATTACGGTTTTCATCTTGACATTTCATGCAACGCCTTTTGATGTGATGGGAGTTACATTATACTACCCATATCCGGAGCCACTAGACAACATTGCAGCACAGTTCACAAACGTGATGAGAGGCGAACTAGTACCTGAAGGTGTGCAATTAATCCAGACAGCACCAGGGCAAGCATTTTTCTCTCAGGTGTATATAGCTGCATTGATTGGAATTGTTCTAAGCATACCAATCATTGTTAGAGAGTTCATATCATTTTTGAAGCCTGCATTAAGAGAAAGAGAGATAAACGTAGGTCGAACAATTACAATTCCTGCAATCGGACTGTTCATTGCAGGTTGTGCATTTTCATATGCCGCGGTAATTCCGTTTATTTTGGATTTTCTTTACAGATACGGTGAGTCTGCAGGGCTTGTAACATTTTTGAACATTATGGATTTTGTGACATTTGTTTTACAGTTCTTATTAGCATTTGGAATTTCATTTCAGCTTCCTTTGATTATGTATGCAGTTAGTCTTTCAGGTTTGGTTGACGCCAAGTTTTGGAGGAGAAATTTGAGATATGCAATTATAGCAATAATCGTATTTGGTGCCGTAATTACGCCAGATGGTAGTGGAGTGACGATGTGGTTTGTATCACTACCAATGATTGCATTGTATTTTGCAGGCATGGTAATAGCTGAAAGACAAGAAAGGCAGACCCTCAAGACTTAATAAACAATTTAACGCTAGATGAAACATGATTGAGAGCGTATTCAATTTCATTCCAGGAGGAAGCGAATGGATAATTGTAATCGTTGCAGCAGGAGTACTGTTATTTGGGGCAAAGAAGATTCCAGAGCTGGCAAAGACTTTTGGTAAAGCAAAAGGCGAATACAAAAAAGGAGAAATTGAAGCAGATAAAGAACTAAAAGAATTCAAAGAAAGTAAAGATTAAGATTTTTCAACTTCTGTAATCATTTTATCGTACAAATTATTCAAAGATTCTTCATATGGATTTTTCTTTGAAAAGAGAGATGATTTAACATCAAGTTCTGCATCAATTTTGAGTAATGTTTTATCATTATTCGAACTAAAAATTTCATTAATACTACTTCCTTTTAGGTCACCACCCACGATACGCATCTCATGTGTGTGAGGACGTAAGAGAAAATGTTTAGCCATTATGATGAATTCCTTATCATGAAGCTTCAGATGTTCAGCCACAAGAGAGCTTTCATCTCTTACAGATTTTATCAAAATTGAGGGATAAAATTCAGGGAATAGTTTTTCAAAATTCTCAAAATTAGTTATGACGTCGAATGATTTTTCAATATCAGCATTAATTTGTTTTTCAATAGATATCTTTAACACAGATTTTCAAAACAGAACTGATGTAATAATGATTTTGGGCTAATTACTACCCCATCTAGTAAACAGATTATGATCAATGTCAAATTGATCAAGACATTTACCAACAATGTGGTCAATCATGGCATCAATTGATGTAGGATTTGTGTAAAATTCAGTTACAGGAGGTAAGATTACCACACCAAGTCTGGCAAGTTTTAGCATGTTTTCTAAATTAATAGCAGTTAGAGGAGTTTCCCTTGTAACCAGAATTAGTTTTCTAGACTCTTTCATAGTTACACCGGCAGCACGAGCAACTAGAGTTTCATCATAACCATTTGCAATTGCAGACAGGGTTTTCATGGAACATGGAATAACAATCATTCCATCAGTTTTGTGAGTTCCACTTGAAACATTTGCAGCCATGTTATGTTCGTCAGTTACTTCGGCAACAAGAGATTCAACATATGCAACATCGTGTTTAGTTTCCATTGGAATGCATTTTTTTGCCCATTCAGACATTACAAGATTTGTCTCTATGCCTTTCTCTTTTAGAACTTCAAGCAGACGAATGCCGTAAATAACGCCTGTACTACCAGTCATCCCAACTACAAGTTTCATGTATTTATTAAATCAGATTTTACAAAATATAAAAGAATATGAGAAATCACGCTTGAGGTTCATCTAATTGTTCAGATTCTTTTCGTTTGTTTAGCCAAATTTTTACACCAGCTGCTGCCATTCCTCCAAAGAGAATCATTCCAACTAAAACCATTTCAACGCTCATAGCATAATTAAAAAATTACAAGTAGAAAACTCTTCTAAAGAAACATGAAGCGTGTATTTTGGGAGTGGATGCCACGTTTTTTTCTAAAATTAGTTTCTTAGGGGGCAGCAGCCCATTCACTTGTTTGTAAATACAGAATTACGCATGATACGATAAATGTAGATATTATTGCAATTCCACGTAGATTAACAATTTTGTTTTCATCGTCATCTTCCATTTACTATCTAATAATAGCTAGACGAAGAAGCATTTAATTTCATAGTACAAGCCGATAAAATATGATTAAGAGATCTGATATGCAAAAAATTGCATCCGAATATACAGATCCAAAAATCGGAGTTTTAGGAAGTCATTCAGCATTAGAGATAATGGATGGTGCAAAAGATGAGGATTTTGAAACTGTGGTGTTTTGTCAAAAAGGACGAGAAGTGCCTTATCAAAGGTTTAACCGAATTGCTGATGAGATAAAAATTGTAAATAAATTCAAGGACATGGCAAGTTCTGCAAATCAAAAACTGATGAGAGATTCAAGTACAATAATCGTTCCACACCGTTCACTTACAGCATATCTCGGATATGACATACTTGAAAACAAGCTTAAAGTACCAATCTTTGGAAACAGAAAACTTTTCCAAGCAGAAGAAAGGGAAAATAAGAGGAATCAGTATTTCCTATTAAAAAAAGCAGGTATCAAATATCCAAAAATCTTTGAAAATCCAAAGTCCATCAATAGACCAGCAATTGTCAAAGTAATGGAAAAAGATAGAAAATTAGAACGTGCGTTTTTTACTGTCACATCATATGCAGATTACAAAGAAAAATCTGAAGAAAAGATCAAAAAAGGGATAATTGCAAGAAAAGATTTGGAGAAAGCAAGTATTGAAGAATTAGCTATAGGAACATATCTCAATTTCAATTTCTTCCACACGCCAATTTCAAAACAAGTTGATTTCATCGGAATTGAGAGGAGACTGCAAACGAACATTCATGATTACAATGCACTTACTGCTAAACAACAATTAGAGATGGATGTTCCATTGCAAAATATCGAGGTTGGTCACACACCGGCAAGTATTAGAGAATCATTATTAGAAAAAGTCTTCAAGATGGGGGATAAATTTGTCCGAGCAGTAAAAAAAGAATATGCCCCTGGAATTATTGGACCGTTTTCACTTCAAAGCGTCATAACAAAAGATTTGGAGATGATAGTGTATGATGTATCACTAAGAGTTCCTGGAAATCCAATTGTTGCAACAACTAGTCCATATACAAAATATCAATATGGAACAACGTTTGGAATTGGGCGACGTATAGCAATGGAGATAAAGCGAGCCGTCGAGGAAGATAAGATTAAAGAGATTGTCACGTAGCCTCTTCTATAGGACTTTTTAGCATATTACTTCGAACAAGAATTGGGATTTTATAAAAAACCGCCAATGCAACGGCGTCAGATGCCCTATAATTGCGCAAAACAAGGTCTTTTTTTCCAGTGAGGTAGAGATTTGCGCGAAGTGCATCACCACTTTCATAGATTTTTACTTTAACTAACAACAGTTCATTTGCCTCACAGATGTCTTCCAACATTTTGTAAATTGTTGGAACAGACTCATGATCATCATCTAGAAAACTGGCTATGTGGCGCGATACTTCTCCAGAGAATGCACGCATATGAAATTCTCTTTTATCATCAGAGCATAAAATAAGAAGACCCTCATTCCCATATGGATCAACAAAGCCTAGATTACTAATCGTAACTACTTCATAGTCAGGATCTTGAACTTCATTAATTTCCATAGTTAAATTCAGTTACAGATTATATGTTAAAAATATAATGAACCACGTAAAAGATCCCACATGAAAACAGAGACTGCCAAAGGTGGTCAAAACGATAAGAGACTAATCATTTTAGGATTCATATCAATTGGGATTTTATTTTTGATCTATGTTCGATTCGAGTATCAAGAAATTACTCCAGATGCGGTCCAATCCATTGAAAGATTAGGAGTTGCATTTTATGTCTTATTTGTCATTTCAATAGGAATGATTGGGCTAGGGCTTCGCAGATTTCAAAAAAGGATTGCAGCCACTGGAAACACCACGGCGTTGTCTATGATTTGTAATAATACTCTGGATAGTAAGGCCAAGAAGACATTCATTGTGACATTTATTATTTATGGAGTCTTTTTTTCAATGACATCAGGAATTTTGATTTATCAGCCTGAAGTTATATTTTCATATCATTATGGTGCAGATGTTCCCTCAGCACATATTACACCATGTTGCGGACCACCAGGATATATGCCAAAGTTTGTAGCTTATTTGACAGAACATGTAGGAATTAACGTAGTTCCTGTTAATTTGCTCTTACAAATTATAGTTTCATATCTTGTTGCAGTAAATACTGCATTGGCAGTTAATGCAATTTCTATTACCAAAAAGACAGGAGGGCTTGGAAGTATTGGTGCAACTACAGGATTATTCATTGCGTGTCCGACATGTGTAGGATCATTTCTTTCATTATTTGTAGGAGCAACAAGTGCAGTGGCATTTACAATTGCAGTGACAGAATTACAAACAATATTCATTGCAATAACAATACCCATTTTGGTGTTAACTCCATTTATCATCTCTAGAAGAATGATAAAATCACAAAATAATACTAGTTAGATTTTATAGTGATTTGTGGATCGTTAATATTTCCAATATCAAATCCATCGCGTCGTAGATATTTCAAGACCAGTTTGTATACTAATTCATCATGATTCACTTCTTCGGAGAGTTGTTTCCAAAGCATTGGGCCATTGTCAGTTATTGTGGGCTTTAATCTGGCATTAATCTCTTCAGCAATTTTTTTACAGTCTTCATATGAATTTCCATTTTTGTATGAAGTGCCACGACCATCACAATATTTCATACATGAATTTTTAAACAGTTGAATAAATAAATTGGTTAGAAATTACGTAATTTTTCTGTGACAATTTTGAAAATTTCATCATTATCAAGCAATATGCATGGCAGCCCATTTTCTTCGCATGCCTGACCACTCTCAGTATCACGTGTGATGAGAATCATCTCATTTTCTTTTGCATAATTTATGACAGAATAATCAGTATGAAGTTTTTTGCCCTCACTTCGAAGTTTTTTTACGCTGTATGCATCATAACCAAGATGAATTAGACGCTCGTCCATCCCATCGTCCATTTCATCTACTAGGATTTTCATTTCAGATTAGCAGTAATTTTTTTGATTTGAGATATGATTTTGGTTTTATCATTAATTGAGATTTCCGGTTCTACTGTGACAAATAATGATTTTGTCTTTGCATACATGACAATTTGAGATATATTCTCACGTTCTACGTTCACAAATCTCACTTTGCCCAACGTCTTATCAAATTCCTCTCTCATCTTTCTACGTACGGTTACATCCTGGCAAAACTTTTCTTCATTTTTATTTTTGAGCAATGATGGAACCTCATCTCTCATTTCAGTTTTTAGTATTTTTCCATTTTTGCTTATAATTGCTACAAATCTGATCATTTTATGCAATTTGCCAATTTTTTTGATTACTACATCTAGATCTTTTGTGTTAGCCATAAAATTTTCCAGAAATGATCAAATATAATGGTAGTCATAACTTCGAATAATGATTATCAAAAAAAAGATGTGAGATGAGATGACCGATTTCAAAGCAGATAAAAAGATCATCAAGGAGAAAACGTCATATCAGTTCAATCATAATTTATTATTAATATCATTAATCACTTTGGCTGTTATTGGCTCTGCATATTATTGGGGCGATGAGAGAGACGAATTCATTGATTCCTTTTGGATAATAGTTTTAGCAATTTGGTATGTAACAGTTGGCGTTAGTCTATTTTTGGTTTTTCGAAAATCAAAGAGTGGTTATTTAATTGCAGGAATACTAGCATGGATAACAATTGCATTTTGGATGTTTGATAATTTCCACACTGTTTTTGAGATATCACTTATTGCATCAGAGCCAAATCTATTCATGACAGTCAGAAATTTTATAGGCGTCATAATAGCGGGATTGGCCGTATTTTCATCACACAATGCATTTCATAAAATTTAGAATTTTTCATATAAGATATAAATCGCTCATATGTTTCAGAATGTTAGCACTAGTCATGCTTATTAGGCATTATCTATTAAATTAACAGATGGTATTTCTTAGGAAGAAGAAAGTAAAAGGATACGAGTACCTCTATTTAGTAAAAAGTGTATGGGACGGGGAGAAAAGAACTTCAAGGCAAAAAACTATCAAATATCTTGGCGAAGTATCTACTGTAACAAAAAATGATATACCAAAAGAATACAGAGATAATGCAAGAATTAATTCATTTTTGTTACAGAATATACCAAAAAACGATAAAAAACGTGAAGAATTAATTGAACAATTAACAGATAAATTATTTACGTCGTTAACTGAAGGAAATCAAAAAAATACGATAGATATCTACAGAACCTTTACTTCAAATAATCCACTGGATCAATTCTATGAAAAAGTTCTGACACAAGCGATGATAAAGATTGGAGATTTATGGGCGGAAGGAAAATTATCAATTGCAACAGAACATGTTGCAAGTAATACTGCACATAGTTTAATCAAAGTAATTTCGGATGATTATAGGAAATCCAAAGGAAATAAAGGAGTAGTAATTCTGACCACACCAGTTGGAGAAGATCATAATTTAGGATGTAATATGCTTGGTTCGTTTTTAGTCTCAAAAGGATTTTCAACATTTGATCTGTCACCATCCACACCTTCAGAATCTTTGATAAAATTTATCAAGGCAGCAAGACCAGATGCATTATTTGTATCCATTACATTGGAAGAGAATATTAAATATGGACAAAGAATGGTCAAAAAAATTCATGGCAAATTCAAAAAACTTAAAATTTTTATTGGAGGTCAAGCATTTTCTCAAAAATCCAATTTTAAATTTGATGGAGAATTAGTTACAGATACACGGATGTTAAACCAAATCTCACGAGCCATTAAAACGAAACAATTATGATAATTTATGAAGAAAAAGGTATTGAATTTAAGATGAAGCACGATCTCTAGGGTCTAATTGAAGAGATTTGTTATAACAATCAGAGGCCTCATCGTACCTACCAAGACTTCTCAATGCAATTCCTTTGTAATTCCACAAATCAGGATCATCTGACTTTAGAAGTAATGCTTGCTCAAAAAAACTTAATGCGTTTTCAAAATTACCATTTTGGAGATTTTCAGTTCCTTTTTGAATGAGTATTTCTATTTTAGTCACGGAATATCTATAGGGCTACTCGGAAATAATCCCATCGCTCAGGATCAAACTTTTTCACAAATACAATATTTTTTTCCTTTTTCTGACGTTCCTCTATAACATCACGCATTGAGAAACTTGTCATGAATGGGTATCCTCGAGATTGAACTTGTATCATGAATAACTGACGAATTTCTCTTCCGCCATGAAATCCCCAATAGCCATTTTTTATTGCAACAGGTTCTAAAAATACGGTGTTGTTCTTTCCACGGTTTTTGTCTTCAAAGTCAAATTCAAAGTTGTATTTTTCAAGTGGACCACCTTTTGCAAATCCAACTATGGGGCCATTTTTATTGCCTACACGTAACGTGTTTAGAATTGTATCGGAATCATCAAGTGAATCAATAAAATCATCCCGTGAAAACTGTAAAGGCTTTGGCAGTTCTCGATATATCGACAGTAAAACATCAGATACATCATCAGAGATTGCATTTTTTTCTATACATGGGATCAAAGGCAATCCATCGTAAACAAATTTGTTGTAGATCTTGATCTCTTCTTGACGTAGTTTCATAAATTCAGTAATATTGTCTAGAAGGTTTTTTCTCATGTGTTTTGGCAACCCGAATAATACGCGATGACACATATCGGGTTCGTTGTTTAGCAAATCTTCAAAGAATGACACCGAACGTGTGACAATGAATGCAGGATGCCAGCTTGACGAGTGTGCATTCATCTTTGCCATGTTCATGGCCTTTGAAAAGTCACCAAGAGAATACCCGCCAATACGATCAGAGACAGATAAGAAATGACCAAGTTCTTGGAAGTGTTTTTGCTGTTTTTTGTTTTTCTTAATTTTTGATTTTGAGAGATATTTTTGGATTAGTTTGCCAGTAGTAGTTGCAATATCGCCTTTCCATGGATAAACGGTTCTAGAGATCAGGGCACATACGAGATTTGGATCAAGATTAGCTTCAGTGAGAAGTTTTTGAATTGTTTTATTTTTTGAGATAAAATTAATGACATTTTTTTCATGTGGTTTGTCTATTTCCTTGCCAGGATCAAAATCATGCAAGAGTGCCGATGCATAGAGATAATTCAAATCATCAAGAGTAAGAAATTCTTCTTGTAGAGAATGTATGCCAGAGAGTAATGTGACGTATGTTACTTCAAGTTCATGATCAATGTTATGGTATCCATAATAATCACTGAATAGTCCATTGTCTTTGAATAATTGAATGGTATAATCTAATAATTTTACATTTGCAGCAGTTGCAAGTTCTACAGATGAGAGTAAATCAAATATTCCATTCCGTAGTGAAGGAGGGTTTGCAAATTCTTGCATGAGTTAGACGGTAGATTTGAGGTTTTAAAGTTATTTGATTATTGTGCTAAACCCAAATTGGTTATAAGGTAAATAATGATATTTTGAGTGTGGGGCTAAAGCGATATCTTGTCACAAGAGGGATAACAATGTTTGGCGTGTTAATGATAACATTACTTCTTACAATTTCTCTTGTCGGTTCAAATATGGATACAATTCTAAAGCAAGGCATAATTTATCAAGTCAGAGCAGAAATTACAGAGAATACATCAATTGCACAAGGCTTCAATGATCCAGAGGAATTTGAGAAATTTGTTCAACAGAAAATTGATGAGAGAATAAAAACACTAGGACTTGATACGCCTTGGTATTCCCCGCAAAGACTTGGATATACTATGTATAAGATTTTAATTTTAGATTTTGGTAATGCAACATTCCTTACAAGTGATTCAGGATCATCAAATGTCGGTGAGATAATTTTTGAAAAGATGCCAAAAACAATTCTGCTATTCACTACAGCTACAATAATCATATCGGTTATCGGAATTTTATTAGGTGCGGCATCAAGTAACAAAATTGGTTCAAAGACAGACCGTATAACATCCACATTCGCAGTAATTAGTAGTAGTTTCCCAGTCTGGTGGATTGGAATGTTAATGATATTTGTATTTGCCTTCGTCTACCAAATTTTTCCTGCAAGAGCCACACCAAGTATAGAACCGGATGATCCAGGCTACTTTTTGGCATTACTATATCATATGGCATTACCTGTGATAACAATTGTTCTAATTGGATTTGGAGCATGGGCATATCTTGTTAGAAATTTTATGGTAGGAATTATGCAAGAAGATTTCATCACTGCAAAAAAGACTATGGGTATTGACAAGAAGAAGATAGTGTATAGTCATGCACTGAGAAATGCGGCACCTCCAATTGTCACTATACTTGCATTAAGTCTATCAGGCTCTCTAGGCGGGGCAATAATTACTGAGGCCGTATTTGATTGGCCCGGAATGGGAAGATTGTACTTTGAGGCAATTAGTGTGATGGATTTGCCAGTAATTATTGGTTCAACGTATATTTTGACAGTTTTATTTTTGGTGAGCATATTTATCGCGGATTTACTTTATGGTTATTTTGATCCACGGGTGAGGACGTCAAATTGAGCAGTGTTTCTACAAATGAAATTAAAAGAGAGTTTCTAAAAAGCAAGTTGGGATTAACTGGCGTTTTTATTTTACTAGGATTAGTTTTGGTATCTATCATAACAATCGCACTAATTCCTGCATCAACATTTCAAGAATGGAATAATCCTGAGAAATGGATATCATATCCAAAGACATCAATTCCAAGTTGGGTGAATCTTTTATCTTCAGAAAAGATTCCAGAGCACAAGATTATTGATGCAGAAATTTTTGAGTCACAAGAAGATGGAATTTTTCTTGTTTCTCAGCAGTTTGGAATATCTTTTGAGTATGATGATTTTCCAAGTGACTTTATTTTTGAAACAAAAACGAGATATTCAGATTCACATCTAATTCAGATTAAGGTTATACGCCCAGATGGGATTGTTTTAGAGATATTATCTACTTCTTTGCCACACTCAGAGACAGATACAATTCACAGTCAGAGATATTTCTCAACGGATAGCATGATAAAGAAAAATCTAAATGCATACAAAGATGAATTTCAATTTGATTTTTCTGTAGGTACAACTGAGATAATATTTTCGCATCTAGATAAAAATCAGGTTCAGAAAGGAGATTACATTTTCATTATCGACACATATGGAATAGGTGAATCTGCACAGGTGTTAGAATCAAAAATGATTCTGGGTGGAAAAGCATTTGGACTAATGGGCACAGATGAGCTTCGTAGAGATTTAGCTGTAGGATTACTTTGGGGCACGCCACTTGCACTTTTCATTGGAGTTTCAGTATCAATTGGGTCAGTTGTTGTGGGATTAGTTTATGGAGTTTATTCCGGATATAAAGGAAAAAAGACGGATGAGACCATGATGCGATTTAATGATGTTATCTATGCATTGCCAGCATTGCCATTTTTGATAATTTTGGCAGTTACAATAAGCAATAGTATATTTCTGATGATAGGTTTTCTTATGATTTTTAGCTGGGTAGGTATTGCAAAGGTCTCACGTAGCATGTCACTACAGATTAAGACTAGACAGTATGTGGAAGCAGCAAAGATAATGGGTCAAAAGGACTCGAAGATAATTTTCAGACATATTCTTCCTCAGTTACTGCCATATGCATTTGCCAGCATAGCGATTTCAGTCCCTGCAGCCATCACTACAGAAGCAGGGTTGAGTTTTCTAGGATTAGGAGATCCATCATTTCCCACATGGGGACAAATTCTACATGATGCTAATACGTATGGAGCCGCAGCACAAGGATTTTGGTGGTGGATTGTTCCGCCAGGAATTTTAATTGCGATAACAGGGTTGGCGTTTGTTTTTATTGGAAATGCTCTAGATACGATAGTTAATCCAAAATTAAAAAGATAGTTATTCGGTTATGCTAAATTTTCGGATTAGATCAATTGATTTGTCATTTAGTTTGATAGTGTAGGTTGCGGCATTCGGATTTGTGGTTTTTTCTTCAGCTAATAGTTCGGTGAATTTTGTTTTTTCTACTTCAGTTGCACCTGCTTCATGGGTACAGAGATTAAATGCTTTGAGTTGTAGATTATTTTTTAGCAGGTATGCTATGAATTTTTTATAATTTTCTGTATTTTTCCAATCAGTATTTTTTTCGTCACATGCGGATATCCAGACGTCTACAGAATTGTGGAAAAAAACTTTCTTACGAATTACATCTAATGCTAAATCTGTTTGAGACATATTGACTCTTAAAACATTGCACGCTTCATTGTAGAGCCACAACGTGGACATTCCCGTGCATTGTAAACTTTGTGACATACAAGACATTCATATTTTATTCCAGGCTTGTCACTATTTTGACCAAATAGACCTCCACCAAATCCACCGGAGGTTCCAGAACCAGAGCCAAATCCGCCTCTCATTCGACTCATCATTCTTTTTCGCAAGATTAATGGGAATGCAATGAATAGAGCTAGTGCTGCACCCAATCCATATGGAAATGGAAGAACCATTTGTAAGCCAATGCTTACCGCAAGAGATGCAAACAGGAATATCAAATACGACTTGTAGTTAATCATTATAAGAGAATTATCCTAATTTCAAATATAAGGCTTATTGACTATATGTAATCATTCATCTAGTATTGGGATTGAGTTTCCAGAACTGTCCCATGCAAAGATATCTTCATCATCATATGGAGCTTTTACAATTACTGAAACTAGTCCAAAGAAGTTATCCAAATCTTCCAAAGAGGGCTCAGCTGTTCCTACAGGATGTGAATGTACCATTCCAATATAATCCGCATCAAATGGAAGCTGATTGGATGGAAAACCTGCAAAAGTAGGGCCTGTTTCATTAAAAGGCGGAACTACTAAGCTTTCAACAAACATTTTGCCTTTTTTTGAATGACCTCTTAGAATTAGAATCATTTCATCTGGATGATTAATTTTAGAATATGAGAGAATTCCATCACGAGTTTCATTAAGAAATACAACACTGCGCTCTAGTTTTTTTGTTTTAAAGATCATTTGTTGTCTAATGAAATTGTGTAAGATGTAGATGTCACATCCTTGAGATTTGTTTCTATTTTATGTAGTAAGGTAGGCAAAGAGTTTGTCAGATCAAGAGTTTCTTCTTCAAATGATTTTATCTTAGATGAAATATCCGAAATGTTGCGCTCTTCTCGGTTTAGATCATTTTCTGCATTTTGAAGAGATTTTAAATCAAAATTTTCAAGTTTTGAAATTAATTCATGTTTTTTTGTTTCAAATGTTTCCTTTTTAGTAATTAATGAAGGGATTACACGTTTAATTTCATCTATACTCTGTTTGGATTTTGAGGCATCCTTAACAGATACAGAGCCAGTGTCAATTCCAGTTATAATAGAATCAAGAATATTTCTAATACCAACAATGTTGTTTTGGTCTAATGCATCATAAGGAGTGGATGCCAGTTTTGCTGTTAGTCCCTTAAGCTCTTTATCATGAGAAGATATGTGAACAAATTTTCCTAATGGTCTGGAGATTTTAGTAAATTCATCATCCATATGACGACGTATTTGTTTTTCTTCAGAATCATGATTAGATAATTTAGATTTAATATCTAGATATGTTTTGTAATCAGAGGAATTTTTAATCTCCTGTATGGAATTTTGAAATTCTTCAATTTTTTGTTTCTTCTCATTTAGTGAAGCAATCAATTCATTCATACGTGTATTTTGTTTTGAAATTTTTTGTAATGTCTTTTCTCGAGAAGATAAAAGTTCAAGAATTTCTTCAACAAAGGTTTCAGTTGCAGAGAAATTATTAATTAATTTATCAACTTCCCCTAGGTCATGGGTTAGACTTTCAAGATCTTCTTTGAGTTTTTTTGCATATTTACTTGCCAAGATGTGTATCACACGAGAATGCTTACCTAGCATGTCGCCAACTTTTTTTATTCCGGATGATGAAACTTTTTTAAATCGTGGCACATCATCTGGGGAATTAATCTCAGGAAATGGATTGGCGAATTCTTTTTTTATTGAAGATATGACTTCCTTTTTTCCCCGATTAACCATTATTTGAAGATGAGGATCTAGATCATCAGTGTTTAGATCATCTTCGTATAATTCATTTGCAATTTTTAGTAAAACTTCTCTTTGAGGATCAATTCTATTTCTATGGGATTTTATTTCTGCTGCAAGTGTTTTTTTTCTAAGAATCACCAAATCATCTAAAACTTTTGGAATTTCATCTAAAGTTATGGTTTGAGAAACGGGATGAACTTTCTCAACTGGCTCTTCATAGTCCACTGTCTTTTTTTTACCCCAGCCAAAAACCATAATCAGATAATCAATAGTTGAATTATATAAATTTGAGAAGTTTTGTAATTACATTATGAATTCAGGTTCAGTAAAAAAATCAGTAAGTATCGATATAGATTTAGAAAAAGCATGGTCAAAAATAAGTAAAATTTCAAAATTAGATTGGCTGCAAGGTCAAAAATCAACAAAAATCTTAGGAGAGAAGAAAAAAGGAGTAGGCGCTAAGAGATTAATTTCATTTGAAGATGGTTCAAATGTTGAAGAATATGTTGTAGGTTGGAAACCAAGAGAATATTTCTCATACATAGCAGTTTCGGGATTGCCATTAAACGCATATCATGCAACAATTTCTATTGAAAAGATAAAGAGTAAATCTGTGAAAATCACATGGGAGTCTTTTTTTGCATCAGATTCTACAAAGAAGGAATTTGACGAGTTTGTAGAGTTTTTATCAAGTTTTTACGCACAGTCATTAAAAAATCTCAAAAAAGAATTCAGTTAGAGTTTTTTATAAAATTCATCCTTACTAGAAATTAATCATCATACCCAATGATGATTTCAGGTTGTTGCTGACCCTCTTCATATATCTCGGTTTTCATTTTTACAGTGTTAGTTTTGTCATATGTGATTTCTAATGTAACAGGAGTGGTCTTCCATCCATATTTTGGGATCTTTTCTAATGGCACTGTTTGAGTGAATGTCGAATCTGAGATAACAAATTCCTTATGAAACGTTTTTTCCATACCTAAAATTTCCAATACTGCAAACGAGGATTTCTCTGTTTCATCTACAAATGTAATTAATACAGAATTGTCATCTTTGAGATATACAGCATCAAATGTAAAGTGACTAAAATCAGATTCACCGTCAGGGAGCGGATTTAAAATTATTACAATGCTTACTGCAATAGTTGCAAGTAGAATAGTTAGAAAATTTTTTGCCGTAATCAATTATGAGAACTCTTTTTTGATAGAATTTAGGAATTTTGAGGAAACACGTACTCGCTCCATGGTTTGCTCCAGAGTCATCTCAGTTCCTTTAAGCGGATTTGCTTTGAAGAATTGACGTACTTCTTTTTCTTGTTTTGCAACAATTATCTGACCGATACTTGCAACAACTCTATTTAATAATGGATTACCAATTCCTGCCTTTTTGACAATTTTTTTCCAATTCTTTTTGAGCCATCCCCATAAGAAATCTTTACCATGAAGGTTTGCAGCAATTCTCATTATTGGCATTTGGATATTTTGGGAACGAACATCAGGACCAAGTGTAAATTCCAAAGTTTTTAGTAGCAAATTCTTTTGTTGAAAGTTACACATTGCAGCAAGGAATCTGAGTTTTTCTTCTTGTGATTTTGCTTTTTTGTATAGAGATACAAATTTTTTGTGCGTAGATTCGTTGCCATCCCATGCAACTAAAACAAATACAGTCTCTTGTAGATCAGCTGATAAACTATTCTGATTTTTCAAAAATTTATCAAATCTTCTTTTTGATTCTTTTAGAATTTCTTCATCCCCTAATTTACCCAATCCAGATATTGCGAAGCTTCGAAGTAGTGCATTTGTATGAGGTTCTCCTTTTTTTGCATCCCAGCCCAAACGGTCGTGAGTGGTCCTAAGGAAATTGAATGCATATTGCTTAATTTCATCGGAAAATTTTTCCTTGTGAGTTAATGAGTATAATGAATAGAGATGTTGGGCTAAATTTAGAGATGAAATGTAGTTATCTTCATCAAAATAGGCATTTGTAAAGTCAAGATAGTCCTGTAGTTTCTTTTTTCCAGTTACACATTGTGAGTAATAGTCATTTTGTATACTCCATCGGTCAACATAATTCAGGATTTTTTCATCAATGAGAAGTGAAAGGTTTTCCAGAATTTCAGAGTCATATTCCATTCTATAAAATCCAGTTCTGCCAGAATTAATGATAAAATTTCTGTTTTTATTTTTGAGTTTAAATGAAGCAGATTTTTTGTCCATAATGTGGGAACTTGCAGCATTACCCTCATCCACAATCAGAGGAATTTTCCAGATTCCTTTTTTGCTTGCCTTTGTCTCTTCCAAGAGATAACGACTTTGTTTTAAGTAGATTGTCGAGTCTTTTCTTTTAACAGATAAAATTGGAAAGCCAACTTGTTTAATCCATGTCTTCATCATTTTATCAATTGGTTTTTTTGCAACATCACCAATGGATTTCCATAAATCACGACCTTCAGCATTAGAATATGCATGCTTTTTTAGATATTTTTGCAGTCCTTTTTGAAAGTTTTTATCAGTTACAAAATGTTCAAGCATTCGTAGAATACATCCGCCCTTATCATATGAGATGGAATCAAAGATTTCTCTAATTTCAGAAGGATGATTTACTTTGACATCAATAGGATGTGAGGTTTTTAATGCATCAAGTGACATTGCAGTGTTCATTGCATCTTCTAAAAATTGATCCCACAAGTCCCATTCAGGGTAAAATTTATCTACAATTTTTGTCGCCATGAATGTAGCAAAGCTTTCATTTAGCCACAAGTCGTTCCACCATTTCATTGTAACAAGATTACCAAACCATTGATGTGCCAATTCATGTGATATAACTTCAGCTATGAATTGTTTGGTTCTTGTAGAAGATGTTTTTGGATCATACAAGAGTATTGTTTCACGAAACGTTATTGCTCCCCAGTTCTCCATTGCACCTGCTGCAAAGTCAGGAATAGCTAACATGTCAAGTTTTGGTAATGGATATTTTATTCCAAAGTATTTTTCATATTCACCTAGAAACTTTTTTGTTAATTCAAGTGAGAGTTTCGCCTTTTTTTTATTTCCCTTTGTTGTCAAAACACGGATTTGGATATTTCGTAATTTATCTTCAACATACTCAAATTCACCAACACCTAGGTATAACAAATAGGTGGACATTATTGGAGTGCGCTCGAATTCATAGAGTATTTTAGAGTCAAAATTTTGTTTTTTCCTCACAGGCATATTTGATACTGCCATGTAGTTTTTCTCTACCAATAATGAGATATCAAATGTAGCTTTGGTTGATGGCTCATCCCAGCATGGGAATGCACGTCTTGCATCGGCCGCCTCAAATTGGGTGGTAGCCATGTATTTGGTTTTACCAGCAGGGTCAGTGTATTTACTTCGATAAAATCCAAGTAGGCGGTCATTTAAGATTCCAGTATACTCTATGCAAAGTTTGATTTTTCCTGAAATTTTTTTGTTAGTAGTTACAGAGATGGTTTCATTCTTTGCATCAAGTTTGAATTTTGTTTCAATCGTTTTACTTTTAGAGAGAATGTAACATTTTTTGATTTCAATTTCAGCGCAGTTTAGAACAAATTTGTTGGAGGGAGTTGTGTTAAATGATAAAATTTCTATTCCTTTGAATGTGAAAGTGGAAAATATTGGTTCAAATTGAATATCATAATTTATTTTAGAAATACCCATAAATAACGGAATAAGATGGCTTATCTAAAGATTAAGATTTAATCTCAGGCAACGTACCAAGATTATCAGATTCCACTTTATTATTATCAGTTCGAATATGTGTTTCACCATTTAGGACATATGCATTTACAATCTCGCCAGGTTCCCAGTCTGTTTCAGTTTTCTTGTATATAGTGAGATATTTTTTTCCTTTTTTGATGTGTGATGCAAGTGTTTTTTTGTCAATGATTTCAGGCGTTCCAAATTCATCACCTAGATCTTCATGAATCTGTACATGAGTTATGTTTGCGAGACCAGAGCCTTTCTTCATTCCACTCACAACAAAATCAGCCCACTTACTCATATCAAAAGTGGACATGGAACAATTATTAAATCATGCCAAAAGGAATACTTGAGAATTTAATTTGTATCAAAGATTTCTGATGCGTATTCCCGAGCGTTTTTAACAGTCAGGTTAGCAGATTTTCTTAACTCCTGAACAGTTTTGGTTTTTGTCCACCCTTTGGCAACTGCATTTTTCAAAGTATCGATGATTATTTTACTTTGAGGGTTTTCATCAATTTCGTCATCATCGTCAGTTTCTTGTAATTGTTCACGTAATTCTTGCAACTCTTTTTGGATTTCAGCTGCCAGATCAGTTTTAGTAGTATTGGTTTTTGCTTTTTCTTCAGCCTCTTGACGCTCCATCTCTTCTTTAGCTGCTTTTGCTTCTGCCAGTTCTTTTTCTAGTTGTTCTTTAGCTGCTTTTTCTTCTGCAGCTGCTTTTTCTTCTGCTTCAATTCTTGCTTTTTCTTCAGCTTCACGTTTGACTCGTTTAATTTCCTCATTTTCTTTACGTAATCTTTCTAAAGAAGCATTAGCAGTATCAATTTGTTTTTGTAGTTTTTCCACTATAGTTGACGTTTCTTTTTCAGCTTTTTCACGTGCTTCTGCAGCTGCCTGTGCTTTGATTTTTGCAAGTTCCTGAGCTTTTCTTTCTTCTTCTTGCTTACGTTCTTGTTCTGCTTTAGCTTTAATTGCAGCTTGTTCTTTTTCTAATTTTTCTTGTTCTTCTCTTGCTTTTTGTTTGGCTTTTTGTTTTTCAATTGTTTCTAAGCGTAATTTTTCTTCTGCAGCTGCTTTCTCAGGAGACCAGCCTTTTGGCATTGATTTTGCAGAGCGTGCAACCTCCGCTTCTTTTGCAAGCTCTGCACGTTTTGATTCTTCAGATTTAGTGTCTGGAGAAATAGAATTTTTTTGTGGTGTTGGTTCAGGTTCTGGTTCAGGTTCTGGTTCAGGTTCTGGTTCAGGTTCAGGTTCAGGTTCAGTTTTAGCTCGACGTTTACGAATAAAGTTTCGAGTATCATCTGCAATAGTACTTGGTTCAGGTTCTGGTTCAGGTTCTGGTTCAGGTTCAGGTTCTGGTTCAGGTTCTGGTTCTGGTTCTGGTTCAGGTTCTGGTTCTGGTTCTGGTTCTGGTTTAACAAGTTTTGTATAGTCTTTTCCAGATGTTTTTTCTAATTCAATTCTTCGAGTTATACGAGCTTGTATTTCTTCAGCTTCATTTTCTTTTTGTTGTTGTTCTAATTTTTCTAATTCAGATTCGTTTTGTTCAATTTTTTGCAGATAATCTCTTTCATATTCTTCTAGGATTTCTTTTTTGGTTTTTTTCTCTCTTTTTTTCTTTTCAATCTCACGTATTTCATCTTCTATGATTTGACTTTCTGTGGGTTCTGCCGACCAATTTTTTGGCATTGATTTTGCAGAGCGTGCAACCTCCGCTTCTTTTGCAAGTTCTGCACGTTTTTCATCTTCATATTCATAATCACCATCAGGTGTTTTTACAACAGGTGTAACTTCCAGTACAGGTTCTGGTTCATGTTTTAGTTCTTTACTTGGATGAAATTGAATTTTAGGTTCTTCTTTTTTGATCACTTTGAAGACTAGTTCTAATTCATCAACTTCCAGGGTAGGTCCTAGATTATCACTGTCCACTTTATTATCGTCAACACGAATGTGAGTCTCACCATCTTTAGCATATGTTCTAATAATTTCGCCTGGAACCCATTCATTTTCGGCTTGTTTGTATACAGTAATGAATGAAATTCCTTTTTTAATTCTTGAAGATATCTCGGATTTGTCTATTAATTCCGGAGGACCAAATCCATTTCCCAAATCCTCATGAATTTGCACATGAGTTATGTTTGCAATCCCAGATCCTTTCTTAATAGCACTAACTACAAAATCTGCCCACTTTGTCATTTGTAGTGATAATTGTCATGTGCAATATACGCTTTTTCTAAAAAATTAAAGCAAATTTCACAAATTCATTAAAATATTCTATTTGTGCAAATTACACAATGAGTGATATTCGTTTTGTCATGATCGGAGTCGCGATACTATCTGTCGGATTCATAGTTATGGCATTATTTGGAACACAATATCAGGACATTACAGTTCAAACAAAGGAGTTTTCAGAATGTTATGATTATACAGATGAGGATACACCAGTGAAGGTTGATTGTGAGGAGAAATTACAAAGTAGAAATGTGATGTTTGCAATAGTTATTGGGGTTTTATCTATAGGCGGAATCGCCCTTGCAAAAGGAATTAGAGGGACATGGGATAATGATGTCAAGCCTGAAGAGATGTTAGGACCAGGCGGAGACAAGAATATCACTGATGATGATAAAAAAGATGATTCTTAGAGAAACCCATCTAGAGATTCAGCAGGATTTAGACTCCCATCTTCAATCTTTTTTGATAGTTTATCCCCCATTTGTTTTGCAGATTTAATTTTTCTTTGACCTATCCAGTAGTATGCTTCATCAATGGTATCTTTTGCAATTAAAACAAGTAAACGACCTGCAGCCTTTCTGCCAGTTCTGCCTTTTCTCTGTATGAAACGAATGGAGCTTGGCACATTATCATAAAATACTACTAGATTTACTTCTGAGATATCTAACCCTTCTTCTCCAACACGTGTTGCGACGAGAACTTTTGTCTTACCATCCCTAAATCGCTGTACAGTCTCAATCTGTTTTTGTTGTTTTAGTCCAGTATCACCTGCCTTACCAATTAAAATTTCAGAATTGATTCCCATTTTTTGCAGAGCATCATTAATTACATTAACAGAATCACGATAACTCGTAAAGATCAAAACCTTGTCTTTTATTGAATCAATCACTTCCTGTAACTTTGGGAGCTTGGAATGCTCAATTCCGTTAGATTTTGCAAAGTTTGCCAGTTCTACTGCACGCATAAAATTTGGATCCTTTTCAAAAAGATCTTTAATTCCAACTCCCTTTTTTGCTTTAGTTCTATCACAAAATTTTAAAAATGACGTAACACCATGAGCTTCGAAAATGTTTAGTGCATATGTGATTCGGATTGCAGTAAATAGCGGTTTTGCCGAAATACGATTTTGTGTTAGCACATACTGACGAATTCTGAGAAGTGCAGATAACGATTGGTTCTGCCCAAGTTGAATCCCATTTTTTCTTAAAGTTTTGTATCTCTCATCTAATGAAAGTTGTAGTAATTTCTGAATTGCTTTCATTTCAGGAGGCAAATCAACCATAACCCACTCAGTATGTGTTTTTTGGATATATGGTTGAACATCAGGGCTGTCGTCAGTTCGTTGCAAGATGTTTTGTATTCCAAGGGAGACTATGATTTCAGTTGCTTTGGCCTTCTCGCTTGGAAGCGTAGCAGTCATCCCAAGTATGAGTGCCTTTTCTTTAAAGTGATTCGCAATCCCAGTATACGCATAATCACCGACTGCGCGATGTGCCTCATCAAATATCACCAGGCTGAACTGATCAGTGTCAATCATATTTCGTTCAAGATCATTACGTGTGATTTCAGGTGTTGCACAAATCACACTATTCATCCATGATTTTTTGCGCCTGTTTATCAAATCCTCGCCGGTTACAATTCCTATATCATCTAAGAGTAGATTTTCTTTAAGAAAATCAAAGTGCTGGTTAACAAGTACACGTGTAGGAGCCAGAAATAAAACACCACCTTTGTTTTGAGATAAGACGTGGGCCATAATCTGTAATGCAATTGTAGTTTTACCAAGACCAGTAGGCAAGACAACCAACGAGTTTTCATTTTTTGCATCATTTGCAAGATTTGTCTGGTAATCACGTAGTTCGATAGAATTTGGTTTTATCAATTTGTGTTCATAGTAATCCGATCCCATAAGTTGAGATCAGAGTTGCATATCATTTATGGTTTACAATTTACTAGATACTACCCAATTGTTTATGAAAAAATTGTAAAATTATACTAGACATTATAAGATGGTAAATCGAACAATTTTCATGTCTGAAAGTTTTGAGAGACCAGATTGGGACGAATATTTTATGCTTCAAGCAAAACTTGCATCTTTGAGGTCAAATTGCATGACAAGAAGTGTTGGTGCAGTCATAGTTAGAGACCACAGACAATTAGCAACTGGATATAATGGAACACCCCCTGGGATTAAGAACTGTTTTGAAGGTGGATGTAAAAGATGTAAGGACAGAATGGACGGAAAGATAAAGTCCGGAGAAGGATTAAGCAGATGTCTGTGCAATCATGCAGAAGCCAATGCTATAATGCATTGTGCAATTTTGGGGATTGAGGCAGGAGTTCAAGGAGCAGAATTGTATTCTACATTTGTTCCATGTCTAGAATGTACAAAGATGGCAATCACCATAGGAATTAGAAAATTTGTTTGTCTTGACGAATATCCAGAAACGGACTATGATTTAATAAAAGAGGCAGGAGTTGAGATTACGATTTTAAACAGAGATAAAATTGAAAAATGGGCAGAAAAGATGATTGCCACAAAAGAATGACATGGAAGCAGTAGAAGATATTAAACAAGATGAAGTAACGAACATTCCAAATTCTCTATTAATTTCTGCAGCATACATGGGAAAAACAAAAAAAGTGATCCTGAAATTTTATGACCCAGAATCTGAGAGAATCTATCTCTGGGAGGACAAGACTGGACATAGACCGTACTGCTTCTCAAAGATGGCTCCAGAGGATTTAGAATTTCTATCAGAAAGAGACGACGTGGTTGGAATAGAGACGGTCAAAAAGATTGACACACTAAAAGACAAGGAGATTTCAGTCTCAAAGATCGTGGTGGCAGATCCACTTGCAATTGGCGGGACTCAGACTACACAAAGCATTAGAAACGTGGTAGAATCATGGGAATCAGACATCAAGTATTATGAGAATTATCTATATGACCATTCACTAATTGTTGGAAAATATTACAAGATTGAAAATGATAAGATTGTCCCACATGACTTTGCAATGTCTGATGAGACAAAACTTGCAATGAAGAGTTTGCTTTGGGACAAATTATCAAATACAGGAATGACTGACTCGAAGCAATTCCAAGAAGAGACTTCAAACTGGGCAGACCTTCTAAACCAACCTGTTCCAAAGATTCGAAGAATGAGTTTGGACATAGAAGTAGAATCAGAGATTGGAAGAATTCCAGACCCAAAGATTGCCGATAAAAAAGTGACAGCCATAGGATTTGAGGGGAGTGATGGAATGAAGAAAATTTTTGTCCTTAGAAGAGATGAAGTTGAAGAAGGAACAAATGACTTGGATGAGAAAATTGAGTTGTCATTTTATGAAAAAGATCAAGAGAGAAAATTAATTGAAGATGCTTTTGATTTAGTAAAGCAGTACCCAGTTTTAATTACATACAATGGAGATGGGTTCGATCTTCCATATTTGTATAATAGAGCAAAAAGACTTGGCGTAGATGAAGAGAAGAATCCATTTTACATGATGAGAGATTCAGCTACACTAAACAAAGGAGTTCATCTCGACTTGTACAGAACTTTTTCAAACAGAGCATTTCAAATTTATGCATTTGGACAAAAGTATACTGATTTTTCTCTAAACAGTGTCTCAAAAGGAATTTTAGAAGAAGAGAAGATGGATTACGGAATAGAAATTGACAACATGACACTATACCAGATTGCAAAATATTGTCAAAATGACGCCTATCTAACATACAAGCTTACAAGTTTTAACAACGATTTACTCATGAATCTTCTAGTAGTAATTACAAGAATTGCAAGGATGCCTATTGATGATATTTCAAGAATGGGAGTCTCACAATGGATTCGTAGTTTGCTATATTATGAACATAGAAAAAATAATTTTCTAATTCCAAGACGAGATGAGATTGAAAATAAATCAGCGGGAGTTTCAAATGATGCAGTAATCAAAGACAAGAAATACCGAGGAGGATTAGTAGTAGACCCAGTAGAAGGGATTCATTTTGACGTTACAGTAATGGACTTTGCAAGTCTGTATCCAAGCATAATCAAAGTAAATAATTTGTCATATGAAACAGTTAGGTGCCCACATGAAGAATGTAAAAAAAATGCAGTGCCTCAAACGTCCCATTGGGTTTGCAAGAAGAAAAATGGCTTAACATCACTCATAATTGGCTCGCTGCGGGATCTACGTGTAAACTACTACAAGAGTTTATCAAAGAAGGAAAACATTACAGATGAACAAAAACAGCTGTATACTGTCGTAAGTCAGGCTTTGAAAGTTATCTTGAATGCTAGCTATGGTGTGATGGGTGCAGAGATATTTCCACTTTATTTCCTACCTGCCGCAGAAGCTACGACGGCATTAGGAAGATATATCATCTTAGATACAATTGAAAAATGTAAGAGTATTAACATTGAAGTTTTGTATGGAGATACAGATTCACTTTTTGTAAAAAATCCCACAGAACAACAAATCAATGACATTATTGGATTAGCAAAAAAAGATCATGGAGTGGAATTAGAAGTTGACAAAGAGTATCGTTATGTGGTATTAAGTAATAGAAAGAAAAATTACTTTGGAGTAACAAAAGAAGGAAAAGTTGACGTAAAGGGATTGACAGGAAAAAAGTCACACACCCCACCATTCATCAAGACATTATTTTATGAACTGCTAGATATTTTGGCGCAGGTTCAAGACAAAGAACAATTCGAAAATGCAAAAAAACAAGTCAGCGAGAAAATTGCAGGTTATGCAAAGCGGGTTCAGGAGAAGAGCATTCCATTAGAGGACTTGACATTTAATGTGATGATCAGCAAAGCACCGTCGGAATATGTAAAAACAGTTCCACAACACATACGTGCCGCAAAACAACTAGAAACTATCAGAGAGATAAAGAAAGGCGACATTATATCATATGTTAAAATACTAAACAAACCTGGTGTAAAACCAGTGGAATTAGCAAGACAAGCTGAGATTGACTCTGGCAAATACATGGAATTTATGGAAAGCACCTTAGAACAAATTACATCATCAATGGACTTGGATTTTGACACAATTCTTGGCAAGCCCAAACAAACAGGACTGGACCAATTTTTCTGGAATTAGACATGTTAGACGAAGTGACTTTAGGAATAGTTGGAATATTGGCAGGAATTTTAATTCTGTCAGGATGGGTTCCTCAGATAATCAAGGGATATAAAACAAAGCGACTAGATGATGTTTCACCTTACCTGATGATTTGTATTTTTGCAGGAGCAGTGCTATGGATTGTATATGGAATTGCAATTGACGACATATACATTATTGGCGTTAATTTAGCAGCAATGTTTCTCACAATGACTGTTCTCATAATGAAGCTAAAATACGAGAGAGTTTCCGAATCAATTAGGAAATAAAATGTTTATCATAAATTGTAAGAATTACGATGAGATTGCAGGAGACAAGATTATCAAAATTGCAAAAACTGCAGAGAAAGTTTCAAGAAAATACAAAGTGCCAATTGCAATTGCACCGCCACATCATCTCATTCCACTAATTACTAAATTCAAGATTACAGTTTTAGCACAGCATGTAGATGACAAGAAAGTTGGCAGTACGACAGGATTCATTGTGCCAGAGATTGTTAAAAAATCAAAGATCAACGGTGCAATAATTAATCACAGTGAGCATAGAATTCCTGAAAAAGAGATAATTGCATTGGTAAAACGTCTACAAAGATTAAGACTGAAGACAGTTCTATGTGTTAAGAATGTCAATGAGGCAAGAAAATATGCAAAACTTAATCCAACATTTATCGCAATAGAGCCACCTGAACTAATTGGAACAGGTCGAGCAATTTCTACAGAGAGACCAGCACTCATCACAAATGCAGTAGAAGCTGTAAAAAGTGCAAAGAATTCTACAAAACTTTTGTGCGGTGCAGGAATTGTTTCAGGCCAAGATGTATCAAAAGCAAAAGAACTGGGATCAAAAGGAATTCTTGTTGCAAGCGGAATTGTCAAAGCAAAAAATTGGGAAAAAATAATCTCCGAATTTTGTAAGGGTTTAAAAAGCCAGTAAATCGACAAATTTTTGCATGGTAAAGAGTAAGCCAGTCTACGCATTTGAAGAAGCCGATAGCAAAAATAGAATGCTTCTAGGCGGAAAAGGTGCCGGATTAAGCGAGATGACACGCCTAAAACTTCCAGTACCACCGGGATTTACAATAACAACTGAAGTTTGTAACAAATACTATGACAATGGTAAAAAACTTCCAAAAGATGTGATGCCGCAAGTAATGAAAAATATTGCAAAGATGGAAAAAAAGACAGGAAAAAAATGGAATTCAACAAAAAATCCACTGTTAGTTTCAGTTCGTTCCGGTGCTGCAATTTCAATGCCAGGAATGATGGATACAATTTTGAATCTAGGATTAAATGAAAAGACAGTAGAGGGTTTTGCACAACAAACCAAGAATCCGCGATTTTCATGGGATTCGTATAGGAGATTTATTCAATTATTTGGAAAGGTTGTTTTTGGGGTAAACGATGAAAAATTTGATTACGTTTTAAATTCTGCAAAAAAGAAACAAGAAGTTTCCGATGACAGTAAACTAAACGTGGAATCATTGAAAAAAATTGTCTCACAGTACAAGAAGATTTGTGAAGCCCATACAAAGAGAAAATTCCCAGATACACCAAACGAACAATTAGGATTGGCAATCGAAGCCGTTTTCAAAAGTTGGATGGGAGAAAGAGCGGTCGTTTATCGAGAAAAGAATGGGATTACAAAAGACATTGCAAATGGAACCGCAGTGAATGTAGTTACAATGGTCTTTGGGAACATGGGAGATGACAGTGCAACAGGAGTTGTATTTACAAGAAATGGACATAATGGTAAAAGAGAGATTGAAGGAGAATATCTAACAAATGCCCAAGGAGAAGATGTTGTTGCAGGAGTTAGAACAGGAAAAAATGTCGATTTACTAAAGAGAGAGATGCCAAAGTCACATAAAGAATTAAGCAGTGCATGCACAAAATTAGAAAAGCATTTCAGAGAACCACAGGACATCGAATTTACTATTGAACAAGGAAAATTCTACCTATTACAAACAAGAACTGCAAAGATGAGTGCAGGTGCACTTGTCAAAACATCCGTAGATATGGTTAAAGAAAAACTAATTGATAAAAATAAGGCACTAACAAGAATTCCTGCACAGCAATTAGAGGCATTACTACATAGAACGATGGACGAGTCAAAGATCAAAGAGCATAAACAATTAGCAAGAGGGATTGCAGCATCACCTGGAGCTGCTAGCGGAATTGCAGTTTTTGATGTGAGAAAGGCAATCGAATTAGGAGAAGCAGGAAAAAAAGTCATCTTGGTCAGAAAAGAGACAAAACCTGAAGATGTTCCTGCATTTTTCTCAGCAGAGGGAATCTTAACAAGCCTCGGAGGAAAATCATCACATGCAGCAATCGTATCAAGAGGAATGGGAAAGCCATGCATCGTAGGATGTGCTGAATTAAAAATTAATTATGACAATAACACATGTACTGCAAATGGAATAACAATAAGAGATGGAGAGACAATATCAATTGATGGCAGTAGAGGGATTGTATTAATCGGAGACGTCCCAACTGTAGAACCAAAAGTTACAAAAGACTTTCAGACAGTTCTAAGCTGGGCGCAAAAAGTAAAACAACTAGGAGTCCGCGCAAACGCAGACACACCAGATGCTGCAAAACTTGCAAGGCAGTACGGAGCACAAGGAATTGGTTTGTGTAGAACAGAGAGAATGTTTAACGAGACAGATAGAATTGGATTATTCGTTGAAATGATTATGGCAGAATCTCTAGATGAAAGAAAACATGTTCTTAAAAAATTACAAGAATTACAAAAAAGAGACTTTATTGGAATCTTAAAGGCAATGAAGGGATACAAAGTTACAATTAGATTGTTAGACCCACCACTACACGAATTTTTGCCAAACCCAGAAGAATTAATGGATAAAATTTACAAAGAAAATGACAATAGTAAAAAAACTAAACGAGTATTAGACAGAGCACGGGAACTGGCCGAAGTCAATCCAATGATGGGACATAGAGGGGTAAGAGTTGGAATTACATATCCAGAGATTTACAGAATGCAGATTACTGCATTATTTGAGGCGGCCGCACAACTTGCAAAAGCCAAAATAGATGCAAGACCACAAATAATGATTCCACAGATTGGAAGTTTAGAAGAATTAAACTATATCAAATCAATTTATGATGATGTCAAAAAACAGATGCAACAAAAGCATAAAATGAAATTTAAGATTAACTTTGGAACAATGCTTGAAGTTGTTCGTGCATGTCTTACATCAGATGAGTTAGTTAATACTGCTGAGTTTTTTAGTTTTGGAACAAATGATTTGACACAAGCAGTATTTAGCTTTAGTAGAGAAGATGCTGAAGGAAAATTCCTTCCAGAATATATGGAAAAAGAGCTAATAGAGATCAGTCCATTCCAATCAATTGATGTTAATGGTGTTGGCCATCTAATGAAAATTGGGATTAAACAAGGAAGAGACATCAAAAAGGATCTGGAAATTGGAATATGTGGAGAGCATGGAGGAGATCCAAATTCGATCAAATTTTGCCATTCTGCCGACGTCTCCTATGTAAGCGCATCACCACACAGAATTCCTATTGCAATAGTTGCTGCAGCACAAGCGGCAATTGAACAAAAAAAGAGAAAATCTAAGAAATAGGCTTAGCCAAAGATTATACTTTGTATTTGTTGTACAAACAATATTACATGTTCATATGTATGCACTACAAAATCTTCACTGGAGTGTAAATCATGAGAGTGGGTTTCCATCACTTGAACAGAGATGTGCGGGTGAGCCTCCGCAAATGATGTAAATCCCACAAGAAGTATACCAATCGAAAAGATCACAAATAGACATAGATATTTCAATAAATTATGAATGAATCACATATACTTTAATTTTTCAGGATTTGAGAAATAGTCTTATTTGGAAGATTTTTCAACCATTTTCAATATTTTAAATGGGATATCATCAAAGGATTTTCTTTTATCCATCGATACAAATAAGACATTTTCTCCAACTGGAAAACTCATGACAATTAATTTATCACGGTAAGAGAGAGTGAATTTTACTTTCCCAAAATCATCATCAAATTCTTGTCTCATTTTCACCCTAAGTGCTAATTCCATGTATAACATTTCATCTTTTTTTTCATTTTCCATCGATTTTACCTTACCAGACATGCCACCTGCAATTAGGCGCCCTCTATGATTAATCAGACCTGAAAATCGTATTTTTGGATCAATTTTAGATATTTTGGTGCATAATTCTTCTGGAGTCACATACATAATACAAAACAGAACTATTTATTGCGATCTATTCCCATTATTTTTTCTATGGAGACACAATTTGACAACATGTTTGACTATTACAAACACACTTCGATGTTTTGGAATGACATGATAGCGATGATGTCATCGAAACCATCAGCACTCACAGCAGTGGGACCACTTCGAAACATTACTGAAAATATCAAGAAGGTTTCCCAAGAATTAATAGAATCAAATCAGGAGATTGTAGACTTCAATACAAGATTGTCAGAATATTATAAACAACTTGGAGATACATGGATTGATGCACAGAAAAAAGTGGCTAATAAAGTAACAGAGATTCCACAAGATTCAGAGTCAATGGAAGCATATAAGCGAGTATGGATTGATATTTTCGAGAATGATTTTACTCAGCTTTTTGATGCAAAAGAATTTTCAGAAAATTACAATAAATTGGTTTCAGTAGAAATGCAGCTTCTCAGCAGATGGAATACAATTATGGATATAATGTTAAAGTCTGCAAACTTGCCAACAAAAGAAGAGATTGATGAAATGTATAAAGAGATATTTATGTTAAAAAAACAAGTGAAGAAATTATCAAGTTCAAAGAAAAAGAGGAGGCAAACAAATGACAGCGCAAAATGAGTTTGAATTAATTGGAGATTTCTTAAATTTTAATCGTAATTTACTAGAAGTACCAACTAAGGTTTCAGTTCCTCATGAAATTAATCTTGATTCATGTGATTACGACGTAGTGTATAATGAAGATCGTATCAGAATGTTACACTACAAACCACTAACAAAAAAACAGATACAGACGCCGGTAGTAATTTCATATGCAATTGTTAATAGATATCATATCTTCGACATTGATCCAAAAAAGAGTTGGGTTCGTAACTTACTGGAAAGTGGAATTGATGTCTTTATGATTGATTGGGGCACACCAACAAAGATGGACAGATTTTTAGGTTTTGATGAATATGTAAATGGCTATTTAGATAATTGTGTAGAACATGTATGTGATGAGTCTAGTGTTGACAAAGTTACTCTCCAAGGATATTGTACAGGAGGAACACTGGCCACAGTATACTCATCACTTTATCCAGAGAAAGTAAAAAATCTCATTGCTACAGCACCAGTAATTGATGGATGGAAAGATACCACAGTTGTAAGCAATATTGCAAAAAGTTTCGATGTGGATAAAATGACAGATGTTATTGGAAATATGCCACCAGAATTCATGTATTACTGTTTTTCAATTTTAAAACCATTCGAACAAGGAATTGAGAAATATCTGAAATTTTTCCAGAATATGAATAATGAAAAATTTGTAGATAGTTTTCTTAAAATTGAAAAGTGGCTTGCAGAGACACCACCAATACCAGGAGAGCTGTTTAAACAGTGGATAAAGTGGATTTACCAAGAGAATCTTCTTGCACAAGATAAAATGTTTGTGGGAAACCAACACATATCTCTAAAGAATATTACCATGCCTGTGTTTACACAAGTGGCAGTAGGGGATCATTTGGTATCGCCGGAATGTAGCATGCCACTACATTATCTAATAGGTTCGGAAGATAAGAATTTGGAGATTTATCCTACAGGACATGTAGGAATGATTGCAAGTTCATTCAGTCAAAGAAATGTATTACCAACACTGACCAAATGGATAAAGTCAAGATCAGTCTAAATTAAAAAAATTTGTAGTAATTCTATCATTACAGATAAAGAAATTCATACATGGGATATACGGATTTTAATTTTTTAGAGGAATATTATTCGGTAGTTTTTTTAGGATTTACTTGTGACTCAGAGGCAACATTTTCGGATGTGGGTGTTGGTTTAGATTGTTTTGGTGTAGATTGTTTTGGTGTAGATTGTTTTGGTGTAGATTGTTTTGGTGTAGATTGCTTTGGTTTAGATTGTTTTGGTTTAGATTGCTTTGGTTTAGATTGCTTTGGTGTAGATTGTTTTGGCCACATGGCATTCCATGTTTCTGCAAAAGCATTCATCAAATCACCATATGCAGTTATTTGTTGAAATCCATTCTTGTTTAGGGTGTTTTGCCAGTTTAGACCAAAATCACGATATGCTTGTGTAGTAGATATATTCATGGCATTTTTCCAGTTTTCTGCAAAATTTTGAAACATGTCAAATCCAGTTTGAGGCAATGCCTTCTCCCAATTCAGACCAAATAGACTCATAGTATCAAATGAAGATTCTTTTCCAGCTTTTGTTATTATTGTGTTGTAACTTTTCTGTAGTTCCAGAGATACTTTTTGGAAATTCTGAAGTGCATCATTCCACCTACGTAAAGTGTCCATGTATTGATTGTATAATAGATTCCAAACCTCTTGTGACGAATTATCCATCATAGAATATGGACATCATACAGCAATAAATCATTTGTTAATTACAATTAATTTCACATATTGAAATATTTTTTAATTTTAGATATTATTTAATTTTATAAGAGTGATTCTTTAAAATTTGAATTATTTTGAACCCATTCTACTTGGTTCGCCAAGTTTTGTGTTTGAAAATTGTTCTAAGGCTTGTTCATCATCAGGCTGATTGAGTTGCAGATTTTGTTTGGTAGTACTTAGCAAATTAGACATACGAGATATGCAAATTTGCATCTGATCAGTATTATGTGCTGCTATTTCTTGTTTACATGCAAAACAACTTGATGCCATTTTATTTCTTAACCTGTAACTAGCCAGATTAGAGATAATTTAAGAGTTTAGGACCAAACGTTCTAAGAATTTTCTTTTGTCTTTTGCAGATCTGGACCCTACTGCAGAATTGGCATTGTAACAAGTCTCAAAACTTTACATGGGCATAATACGGCATTATCACTAAAAATGATCTGTCAAAACATAATTCCTAAGAAAAACTAACAATCTATTTTACTTTGAATAAATATGACTAGTGATAAAAGAGACTTTTTGATGCCTTGTCTAAAATCTCATTATCTATGTTGTGTATTTGTTGTGAAATCTTTGCAATCTCATCAGTATTTACTCCATGATCTAATGTCATGTAGATTGTAATCATTGGAAGATAAATCATGAGCTGCTGCATCTTTTCTCGCATTATGTGTATGTATGTTGTATTTCCATAAACTCCGTCAAAATGTTCGCGTCTGCTACGTCTTAATCCGACCTGATAATAAAACATCATTCTGTCCTTGTCAGGTTGATTTGGCTCTGATGATCCAGCTGATTGATCAAGAAGGACGTGTCCTTCCAAGTCAATTAATCCCAAATGGACTATTTGTGGATGAATTTTGAAAACTTCAGAAGATAAAGCTCTAATTTCATCATTAACCATGTCATACAAAACAATATTTTCCAAATATTAATGTGAGTTTGAACGTTGTTAATTTATTATTACAGATTTAACATTAACAAATTCTTTAATTCCGTAATTAGATAGTTCTCTTCCAATTCCGGAATTTTTAACTCCTCCAAATGGAACTCGTGGATCAGAAATTACCATCGAATTAATAAACACCATTCCTGCATCGATATCTTTTGCAATGTTGTTATCTTTTGCAAATTTTTCAGACCAAACACTGGAACCTAGTCCAAATTCTGTGTCATTTGCAATTCTTATTGCCTGTGTTGAGTTTTTTACCGAAATGATTGGGGCTACGGGTCCGAACACCTCTTCTCGTGATACTGTCATCTCGGGTTGTACTCTTGAGATTACCGTGGGATTGAAGAAATATCCTTTGCCTTTTGGTGTATCTCCTCCTGAAATAACCTTGGCACCATTTTTTGTAGAATCGCTAATCTGTTTTGTAATTACTTCTCGTGAATCCTCTCGCACTAGGGGACCAATTGTGGTCTTTGGATCCAATGGATCTCCTACTATTTGTTTTTCTACATGTTCTACAAACTTTTTTGTAAATTCATCTAAAATCTCTTCTTCAACAATGAATCGTTTTGCAGCGATGCAGCTTTGTCCGTTGTTTAAGAATCGTGATGCAACCCCTATTTCTGCTGCTTTATCAACATCTGCATCTCTTAATACAACAAATGGATCACTTCCGCCCAATTCTAAGATAAATTTATGAAGATTCTGACTTGCAATCTCTGCTACACGTTTTCCTGCTTGTGTACTGCCTGTAATTGATACTGCATCAACTGAAGACTGTGCTAGTGCTTCTCCAACCGTATAATTTCCAACCAGGTGTCTAAATACTCCTTTTGGAAATCCTGCTTCTTCAATTACATGTTGTAATGTGTTGCCAGATAGTGGACATACGCTAGAGTGTTTCAAAACTACTGTATTGCCTGCAAGCATTGCAGGTAAACAAAATCTTAATGCTTGCCAAAATGGAAAATTCCAAGGCATTATGCATCCAATAACTCCTAAAGGATCAAATCTTACATAACTGCTTTTTGCATCAGTATCTAATTCCTCGGATTCTAAAAACTTTGGTCCATTATCTGCAAAATATTCACATACCCAGCTACATTTTTCTACCTCTGCTGTTGACTCTCGAATTGGTTTTCCCATCTCATTTGTAATTATTGTAGCAAATTCTTTTTTTCGTGCGTGTAGTATGTGTGATAGGGAGCGCAAGAGTTTTGCTCTCTCTGAAATATCAATTTTCTTCCAAATTGATTCAAAAACCATTCTTGAGTCTTTAACTTGACCTTCTACTTGCTCTGCTGGGATGGCATCATATTCTGCAAGAATCTCTTCTGTCGCAGGGTTCGTTGTAGTGATCTTCATGGAATAATTTCAATTTTAGGTTAATTTTAATCATTAAGTGGATGATACGGCTAATTGTTTACAATATTCCCTGAATCTTCTTTTCAATTCTCTTGCTGGTCGTGGTTTGTTTCTGACTCTCATGCCGCAACATGGACAGTATAATCCCTTCCATTCTATGAAAATATCACATGTTTGACATCTTTTTTTACCTTCTGCATATCTGTGATGTTGACCTGATTTTCTTTTTCTTGTGAATGCAGAGATCCAAGATTGCATTACATTGTTGTTCAATTCACCAAATGCTTTTGCATTGTTTGTAAATGTCTTAACATTTTGACGTGCTGCATCTAATGCTGCAGTTGTCATTTTGCTTTGAGCGTCTACTGCTTTTATTACTTGTTCATTTGTGTTGTGAACTGCAGTCAATGTTGCTTCTGGAACTTTTGTATTGATTCCAGTTTTGTTAGCAAATTTTCTTTGGTAATCAACTGTAGAATCAACAGCATCAGTCCATGCTTGGAGATACTCTTGTTGTAAACTGGTTACTGATTGATGATAGTGTGGAAGTGTTTTTTCAACTGCGTCAAAGTATTTGTCGCTTGATTGTTTGAATGTTGAAAATACATCCTTTGTGGTTTCAGTGTTACCAGTTTGTACATTGTTTGTATTTGGGGCATTAACCATGATTCTATCAAAAAATACCCATATATATACTATTACCAATCATTACCAACTAAAACCAACATTAACCAACACTAATATAGAATTTGTAGACAATATCATACATGAATGATGATGGCATTGAAAAATTTAATGACAATTGTAAAAAATTACTTGAACAAGACCAAATAAGATTTGCAGGAATACTCGATCATATGGGCAACCTCATATCTGGCGGAATGAAAGAAGGACTGACTGCTCTAGAACCAGAAGAGGAGCAAAGAAACATGTTCATGCAAGTTGTTTTACGTGTGATGACAAGAACAGAATTTGACGATAGTCTGGGAAGTGTATTATATTCTGCATCGCGTAGACAGAAGGTCGTAGTGCTAAGTTTTGGCTTGCCTGAAAATTATTTGTTATTGGTATCTGCAGAATCAGACATAAACATTGACGAAATGGCAAACAAAATTTTAGAGATAATATAGAACAAACCTTGTGAATGCAGAGATCCAAGATTGCATTACATTGTTGTTCAATTCACCAAATGCTTTTGCATTGTTTGTAAATGTCTTAACATTTTGACGTGCTGCATCAACTGCGGCAAGTGCAATTTTGTGTTGGACATCAAAAGATTTGATAACTTGGTCGTTTGTTTCACGAACAGCTTTCAATGTTGCTTCTGGAACTTTTGTACTGATTCCAGTTTTGTTAGCAAACTTTCTTTGATAATCAATTGTAGATTCAATTGAATTATCACATGCTTGGATGTATTCTTGTTGTAAACTAGTAACAGATTGGTGATAACGTGGAATTACTTTTTCAACTGCGTCAAAGTATTTGTCGCTTGTTTGTTTCCAGGTTGAGAAAACATCTTTGGAGGTGTTTTCGTTGTTACCAGAGTTTACATTGTTTTGATTACTCATAATCGTACACGATTGGAGTGAATATATATATCTATTGGTAATAATTACCAATTAAAACCAATTAGTGACTAATTATTGGATTTAATTTTAGATACAATAATTTGAACAATATCGCCTTCATTGATACCCAGAGCTGCACGTTCTGCCTCAGGAATTGAGATTCTCCCATTACTGCCAACAGAAGTCTTGAATGCACCCCATTGCAAAAAATTTGGCATCATGTTTTGTATATTGCCAAATGGAACCTGTGGATTCGGTTGAGACTGATTCATGGCATTCATGAAATTTGCTTGCGTGTCAGAAGCAGTTTCTAACCATTGTCTATACAATTCGGCTGGATCAAACTGGTTTTTTTTGTCTTTCATTGGGAATCGAGGGATATGATCATAAATAAATGATCGCTATTCTAAAAAGTCTGACACGATGGCATAAAATTCATCAGGTCGTTCTACAAACGGAGTATGTCCACAATCAAGCATTTTCACAAACCTGCAATCGTTAATTCCTGAAACAAATGATTGTGCATATTTTATTGGTATGACAGGATCATTTTCTCCCCAAACAATTAGGCTAGGAGATAGAATGGAAGAGAGTTTACTAGGCGGAATTTTAGCGTCTTTAAGCCCAAGTAAAGTAGACATGAATGCCATTTTTGCTTTTGGAAGCTTCATTCGCTCAACAAACCCATTCACAGTGTTTTCATCGATTTTTTTGTTTCCAGACATCATTTCAAATGCATGTAAGGCACTATCAGAATTAGGATATAATGCAGCCATAATGTAAGCATCAAGTGCAGGAGTAGTATGTGTCATTATACCGGAAGGCGAGATTAGGATCAATTTTTCCACTTTGGAATTATTTTGGCAAGCAAATTCAGCTGCAATTTGACCTCCCAATGAGGAACCAATTATAGATAGGCGATCAATATCAAGTTTCTTAACAAAATCTGATATAAAATTAGAAAAATAATCAATAGTGTAATCCACCATAGGTTTATCACTGTAACCAAATCCAATCAGATCAGGAATAATTACATGATAATTTTTTGCAAATTTGGATAGAACAAAATTCCATCGTTCTGCAGATGCCCCCAAACCATGAATCAGCAAGAGAATTTTTTCAGAATTTCCTTCCTCAAGATATCTAATTTTATAACCATCAAGTGTGAGCGTTTTCTCATTCATGTCAATATAACATTATTAGAATGATAAAAATATAATCGAATCAGAATTGATCACCATACGTCGTCTACCTCATCTAATTCCTTAAAATCGGTGCTTATCTTTTTCATTGTTTTGAGCCTAGATATGTCACGCTTGAAGAATAAGTCAAGGTTCCAATCAATCCATATGCGCAGTCGCTTGTTCCATCCACGAATCTTTGAGAGATACAGATTACGCCATAGAGTAAATGCAATGAATCCAGATACATGCATTCCAAAGAAAGATGCAATCCCTGTACGTTTTCCAATTATGGCACTCTGGCCTTTCCAAGAATAATCAAATGGAGCCATTTCTTGTCCGCTTAGTAATTTCATCAAATTGTTTGCGGCAGTTTTTGCGTGTGCTTCTGCAACTTGCGCAGTAGGAGGAAATTTCTTTTCTGTAAGTTCTGGATCAATAACGGCACAATCACCAATTGCAAAGACATCCGGAAATTCAGGAATCTGCAAGAATTCATTTACACGAATTCTTCCTTTTGGAGTTGGAAATAATGAATCTTGTAGTATCTCATTGGTTCCAATTCCCGCAGTCCAGATTACGGTGTTTGAGTCAAGAGAGTCAATTTTTTGTACATCGTAATTAGGATGCTTGTGATCAGAATCTGTTACAAGTATTGTGTTTGATTTTGACGTACTTTTGAGGGTTAGTTCTTTTCCATCATATGAAGTAACAGCTGCGTTAAGAAAGATGGTAATTCCTCTGTCCACTAGTTTGTTTTTTGCAAAAGCAGCGAGTTTTGGAGAAAATCCAATGAGAATTTTAGGAGTGGCTTCAATCAAAGATATTTTTACATCATGTCGGTTAATGGTTGGATAGTATTCCGCAATATCTGCAATAAAGTCATTAATTTCACCTGCAGTTTCTATTCCAGCAAATCCACCACCTACTACGGCTACATGTAATAGATTTTTTCGTAGTGTTACATCGGTCTCATTTTCAGCTTGCTCCATCAAATCAATGATGCGATTCCGTAAGAGAATTGCATCATTAATGGTCGTCATCGTATATGCATTTTGTTCCACATCTTTCATTCCAAAGAAGTTGGGTTTACTTCCCAATGCTACAACTAGATAGTCATAATGAATTCGCTTACCTCTTTTTTCATGAGTTCCATAAAGTGAGACAATTTTTTGTTGTGGATCAATTGTTTTAATTTTATCTTCATAGAATTTTGTTTTTTTTATCAATGTACGAATTGGTGTTACAATATGTCGTGTTTCAATCGTACCAGATGCAACTTGAGGCAGCATTGGGGTGAACAGAACAAAATTATCCTCACTAACAAGAACAATTTCAACGTCAGGATTATTTTTGAAATAAGATTCAAGTTGAAGGCAGCATTCTACACCTGCAAATCCTCCACCAAGTACTAGTATTCGTTTCATCGTATGATGACTCAAAAACATCGATTATAACGTGTTGTGGTATATGGATACATAATAATATCCATAACAGAGTCAGATTACATAATGATTACACCAGGACGTCCAGTAAAAGATGTAGAGATTTCTAGTAATTCCAATGCAGATCACATATTCAAAGAATTAGAACAAGCAGGCGGATTTGAGGCAAGAAATGTGGCTGAGGGCGTGGACATTCTATACAATATGATTAGCGATGAGAAGTGTACAAAATTTTTATCATTTATTGGTGCAATTGTCTCAACCGGATTTAGAGGAATTATCCGAGACATGATAAAGAAAAAGTGGTGCGATGTTGCAATTACAACATGTGGGGCATTAGACCACGATATTGCACGACACTTTTCAGAATACAAAGAAGGATCATTTACAATGGATGACAGAGAGCTGGCAGACCAGAATATTCACAGATTAGGAAATGTGCTAGTACCAATGGAGAGCTATGGTCCACTCATCGAAGAAAAAGTTCAACAAATTTTGGAAAAAGCATACAGCGAAGGCAAGAAGGAGATGTCAACTGCAGATATTAACAGAGAATTAGGAAAAGCAATGGGAGAAGATTCTTTTTTGTACTGGGCCTACAAAAATAACATTCCAGTGATAGTTCCAGGAATAATGGATGGAGCCGTAGGAAGTCAAGTTTGGATGTTTTCACAAAAACACTCAGATTTTAAATTAAACATAATAGAAGATGCAAATTTTCTTTCAGGATTGGTTTTCAAGGCTGAAAAATCAGGTGCATTAATGCTTGGAGGAGGAGTTCCAAAGCACCATACATTGTGGTGGAACCAATACAGAGAGGGATTAGACTATGCGGTGTATGTAACAACTGCACAAGAATTTGACGGCAGTTTGAGTGGAGCACTAGTTAGAGAAGCAATTTCATGGGGCAAAGTAACAAAGAATGCAACAGAGACCACCATTCATGCAGAGATTACAACAGTTTTTCCGTTCATGTATAAGGCGCTTTTAGAAAAACTAGAAAAGTAACATTACGTCAGAATTAATCATGTTACCATCAATTGAGAGCATTAAACAACAGCGACTAAAAATTAGCATGACGCAAAAAGAGCTTGCAAGTCTAGTGGGGGTCAGCACGTCCATGATTAATCAAATAGAGTCTGGCAGAAGTGCTCCAAGCTATGAGACTGCTAAAAGAATTTTCGAGGTTTTGGCTACAAAGGAAAGTGAAGCGTCAACTCATAATGCAGGAGAGTTATGCAGTCAAAATATTGTAAAGCTGAAAGCAACAAACACGCTACATGATGCGATAAAAAAGATGCATCAAGAATCAATCAGTCAGATACCAATATTTGATGGCAGTACTCCAGTAGGGGTAATTTCTGAATCAGGAATTGTTGGACATTATGAAAACGGAAACATAGAGATTGCAAAGAAGATCAAAGTTCAAGACATAATGGAACCTACCCCACCAGTAGTGGACATTGAGACGCCAGCAAGTACTCTTGCACCACTCATAAAATATTCAAAATGCATCCTTGTAAGAAAAGGTTCCAGAATTTTTGGAATAATTACAGCATCAGATACACTGAAGATGATGGAATGATCTAAAGATAGTCAGGTAAAATTTCTTTTCGGATTATTTTCAAGATTTCATAGATTGTAATTTTTTGATCTTCTGAAGAGTTGCCTAAAATTCTAATTGATATTCCAGAATCATTTGGCAAAATACTCGAGCCACCAGACATATCTTGCAGATGAGAAAGCAGTTCATTAATCAAATCATTAATTTTGGTTACATGTTTTTTCGTCAATACGTATACAGAGGTTAGAATTGTCTTATCATCAAATATTCCAAGTGACTGAATCTTTTGTGTTTTTGGCATCAAGAGTGAAGAGTCTCGAAATTGCATCTTTTCATTTATTGTACCCTCGGTTTTTAGATAGCAAACATCAAAATCAAACATCTCACCCATCGCAATCCTTCCTGGAACAATTGTCTCAGAGTAGACAACTGTAGAAGTGTCATCAATGTCAAGATGGGTCTTTTGATAAAATCTTGAATTATTATACGGAATTATTTGTTCCGGAATAAATTCCAAGTACGAGTTGTTCTTTAGGCTTAGAGTTACCATGTGAGTTGCAAAGTCAGATTCCATCTTGTAAATTCGAGTGGCACCTTGTGTTGTGATGTGAGATATTGCATTGTTTTTTAGCTCAACATCCATCCTGTAACGATCCCCTTGCAAGATTCCTCCCGAAGGCGATAGTACAAACAGATGAGCCATCGAAGGATAATCCAAATCATAATGAAGTGCTTTTTGTACATATAGCGGAACCTGAGTACGCTTGCGTGTGATGATAGTCTTTTGTCGGTCAGAATCATTTTGCAATTCTAATTGAAGAAAGCCAATCTTTCCAGATTTGCCCACATTCATTTGTGCTACATTTCCTTTGTATCTAGAAATTTCTTCAGGGATGTCAGAAGGAGTACAAAATTCTAAACTCATGATTTCACCTGAGTAATCATCTTTTTTGGTGGCTCGTCAAACAAAACATCATGGATGATGTGTTGTGCAACTTGTTCAACTCCTTGATCAGTTTTGCAATTTACTAAGACGTAAGGCTTGTTTTTTCTGACAATTTTCGCATCACGTTCCATTATACTCAAATCAGCATCTACAGAAGGTGCAAGATCAATTTTGTTAATGACCAAAAGATCACTTGTCTCAATTCCAAGTCCTCCTTTTCGTGGATACTTGTCTCCACCAGAGACATCTACAATGTATATTGTATAATCTGCAAGTGCAGGACTAAATGTGGTAGTGACGTTATCTCCACCACTTTCGATAATTATTAAATCTAAATCAGTATACTTTGTTTCAATTTCTTCAATTACTGCCAAGTTAATTGAAGGATCTTCTCTTACTGCAGTATGAGGACAGCCGCCAGTAGCCAAACCAATTACCATGTTTTCAGGCAGCAATCCCTGGTCTGTAGCTAGATTTTTTCGAATTCTGTCGGCATCTTCCTTTGAGATTACATCATTTGAGATTATGCAGACACGATAATTTTTTTTTGCAAGAAATGGGACAACTCGCTCAATCAGCATGCTTTTGCCAGAGCCTACAGGACCGCCAATACCTACACGGAGAATTCTAGTCATAACCAAGAAATTTGTCTTTATGTAATAAACATTTTAGAAAATTTCTTTTCATGAGTCATTTGAATAAGGTCATAGTTTGGAGAAAACTGCCAACAATCATTAATTTTTGCGTTGGTAAATTTTTCCAGTGTCTGCAAAATTTTGGGTTTTATTTTATGTAGAATTTTTTGACTTTGTATGTGATCAATCATCCCCAATCTCAACGCAGCGCCTGTAACGCTGACACAGAATCCATACATCATCATCTGTCTTGCCTGTTCTTTTTTCACACCCATGACAAAACTGCATACTCCTGCAGCTACAGGATGTGTTCCTGGAGACTCATTTTTAGAAATTTTTTCAGAGTATGACTCTAAAAGATTACTAGAGGACAGAGCAGATATGCACTTTATCATTTGTGAGCCCGCTCTACAAGACGCTGCACGGGATTCTTGTACCAGCTTCATTGAATAGAGAACGTCGTCACACTGAATGATTCTTGAAATATCCCCATCCATGGCACAATCATATGCATTTGATAGTGCAACAGAGTCGGCAGGACCAAGTTGCTGTTCTAGTACAACATCAAGAAAATCATAAACATCTCCTTCAGACAATACACGTTTTTCATCAAATAATGTCTCAAGACCATTTGACATCGTGTAAAGACCAGATGGAAAAAACGAGTCAGAGAGCTGTAGTAAAGTCAGCTCAGATAGATCAATGCTCATGTACATTCATTCCTTGATTTGGAACAAAGACTTCATCTTCAACATTCAATGTAATATGGTCAAGGATTTCAGAGAATAGTTTTTCAAATAATTCTATTTCATTCTCATCATGAATTGGAAACAAGATGGAACCATCAGATGAAATTGATATCGGGCGATGTCTATTTCCTATGATATGACCAAGTTGGACAAGCAGATTTGGCGAGGAATCATGATCAATTATTCTAACACGAATTATTTTTTCAGGTAATTGATGAATTACAATAAAATTTGAACTAATTTCTAAGACATCCCCATTATGAAGAACGGTTCCAGGTTCAAAAGATAAGCCAATCTCAGTTCCATCTTCAGTTACAGTACGTAGACGAGACTTTTCCATTTCGGCTCTACTCAAAAATAGTCGTTTTAGCGTTTTGTTTTGTTGCGCATCTTGGATTTTTGTTGAGAGGTTTTTTTCATGATAGACATTACCTAAGATAGAATTGATTACAAGCATGAAAATTAATGGTTTTTCTTAAAGTTAAATTTTTAGAGATTTTTCTAATTGTTAAATATGTCAAAAAGCAAATTTATTCATGTTTTTAACACCAAGAGAGATTGATAAACTACAGATATTTACTGCTGCCCAACTGGCTAGACGAAGAAAAGACCGGGGTTTAAAATTAAATCATCCAGAATCAGTTGCGTTAATCGCTGATCATATTTTAGAAGGAGCAAGAGACGGTAAATCCGTATCAGAATTGATGAGTTCAGGAAAAAATGTATTAAAAAAAGAGGATGTTTTACCAGGAGTCATAGATATCATTCATACAATTCAAGTTGAAGCTACATTTGAGGATGGAACAAAGCTGGTTACCATTCACGACCCCATAGTGTGATGTAAGATGATATCAAGATGGCGTTCCAGAGTACCACATATTGGAGAGTACATGCCTATAGATGGAAATATCATTGCAAACAATTCTAAAAAGACATTCAAACTGAATGTTTCAAACACAGGGGATAGACCAATACAAGTTGGGTCTCACACACATTTTGCCGAAGCGAATAAGGCATTAGAATTTGATAGAGAAAAAGCACTTGGATTTCATCTAAACATTTCTTCTGGAACATCTATACGATTTGAGCCGGGAGAATCAAAACATGTAGAGGTTGTCGAATTCGGAGGAAGTAAGACAATATTTGGTTTTAGTGGACTGGTAAGTGGAGATTTAGAGTCAAAAAGAGAAGATGCAAAAAAGAACATTCATGAAAAAGGTTTCAAAAATGTTCTAGAAAACATAGAAACTGAATCAAGTTCACTGGAAATTCCACGTAACAGATACGTGGAATTGTTTGGCCCTACCGTAGGAGACAGGGTTAGATTAGCAGATATGGACTTGGTGATGGAGATTGAAAAAGATCTCATCAAGTATGGTGACGAACTAGTCTTTGGCGGAGGAAAGAGTGCAAGAGATGGGCTTGGACAAGCAAGCGGAGTTTTACGGGAAGATTCTGCAGATTTAGTAATTACAAATGCCATGATAATTGATCCAACACTTGGCATAATTAAAGCAGACATTGGAATTAAGGATGGAAAAATTCTTGGTGTCGGTAATGCAGGAAATCCAGATGTCATGGATGACGTGGACATTGTTGTATCATCAAATACAGAAATTATTTCAGGCGAACATACAATCTGCACTCCGGGAACCATAGACAGCCACATTCACTTCATATCACCTCAACAGGCAATTGATGCAATTTGTAATGGAACTACCACAATGATTGGCGGAGGTACAGGACCTGCAGATGGAACAAATGCCACAACATGTACTCCAGGAGAATTTAACATTCACAAAATGATTCAAGCTGCAGAAGAGTTTCCAATGAATTTTGGATTTTTGTGTAAGGGTAATGACTCCAGAGAGGAGTCGTTGATGGAGCAAGTTAGAGCAGGAGCTTGCGGTCTGAAACTACATGAAGACTGGGGAACCACCCCAGCTACAATAAATTCTGCACTAAATGTGGCAGATAAGACAGATACTCAAGTTGCCATACATACAGACACACTGAATGAATGTGGCTATGTTGATGATACCATTGCTGCAATCAATGGAAGAGTAATCCATACATATCATACAGAAGGTGCAGGAGGGGGACATGCACCAGACATTATGAAGATTGCATCAGAGCCAAATATTTTGCCGTCATCGACTAACCCTACAAGACCATTCACCACAAATACGCTCGAAGAGCATTTGGATATGATGATGGTATGTCACCATCTCAACCCATCGGTTCCTGAAGACATTTCATTTGCAGAATCTAGGATTAGAGCTGAGACAATTGCAGCAGAAGACATCTTACATGATGTGGGAGCTATCAGCATGATGTCCTCAGACAGCCAGGCAATGGGAAGAGTTGGAGAAGTTACAACAAGAAATTGGCAGACGGCGGACAAAATGAGAAAAATGAAAGGCCCATTAGCAGAAGACAATGAAGAAAATGACAACTTTAGAATTAAACGATACATTTCAAAAATTACAATTAATCCTGCAATTACACACGGTATATCAGATTATGTTGGTTCATTAGAACCTGGAAAGATTGCAGATATTGTTGTATGGATGCCACAGTTTTTCGGAATTAAACCAAAATTGATCATAAAGGGAGGATTCATTGCATATGCATTGATGGGCGACCCTAATGCATCCATACCAACTACAGAGCCAGTTTACTATAGACCAATGTTTGGGGCACTAGGAAAAGCTAAACAGTCAACATCAGTTACATTCACATCTCAGCTTGCACTGGACGATGGCTTGGAAGAAAAGCTAAATGTCGAAAAGAAACTAGTTGCAGTAAAAAATTGTAGAGAGATTGGAAAAAAAGACATGGCGTATAATGATGCAACACCAAAGATTGAGATTGATCCTGAGACATACGAAGTGAAGGTTGATGGCGAGATAGCTACCGTAGATCCTGCAACAAAAGTATCTCTCGGAAGACTTTACAGTCTTTTCTAATATCCTGTAGTTCCAGTTCCAAGTAGAAGACGCCTATTGTTAATCGTTCTTCGAATCAACAAGAATCCAACACCGGTAGTAAATGCGCCAAATAAGATATTGACCATGTTTGGTCCTTCCTCTCCCCCACCCAACAAAGTGAAGAACAGTCCTAATATCATAAGTACTCCTCCCAGTCCACCAATAATCAGCATTGGAATTGGAAATTTGTTTGTCATTTCCTTCTTGCTTTGATCTGGAAGGACTCCGCTTTTTGCCACATTATGACATACATCACAGAAATGCTTCTGCTTTTTTCCTTGCCATGCGGTCTTTAGGAAGTAAAATTCAGTTTTACACAAATCACATGGCCGCATTGGCAGAGTCACATGACCATGTTCTTCCCAATTTTGACCAATTTGCATCATGCAGGGTTTACAGAAGCTACCAGGGATACGCCATAGTTTTTTGAATCTGTATTTTTTAAAGCCAAGAACTAGTCCACAGCCACTACAAGATGTCATAACAAATGCACAAATTACAGACTAAAAAGAATTTGTAGTGAGGGAGTCACATATGGCAAGCTGTGGCTCTAAACTACCCTCAGATTAAGTCTGTCAACTTGATGGCGTTTCTTTTTTGCCGCCTTTGGCTACTTGAGCAAATCCTTGTCTTGCTTCGATGATTGGGATTCCTATGATACAGAAGGATGCTGCAGATACCCATACGACGGCAATCATCACCCAGAAAGTATAGAATCCTAGGTCAAATACATATCCGGAGAAGTATAACGGCATTGGCCATAAGACTACACAGATAATTGTTAAGAGACCTCCGCCTTTGAGGCTGAACTGGAATGCTTTCTTTAGTGTCTCTTCATCCTGTTCACGTTTCTTAATTTCGGCGGCAGCCTCTGCAGAAATGTCAGAGTCTACAAGTCTCATCTCCTTGTTCAAGAGTTTCCAGTCGTACTTCTTGTTTTGTGCGAGACTTACTACTACACAGATTAATCCAGACATTAGAATTGCAACTACATTACCATATAACATTGGGAATGGCCCTCCTAATGAAGCAATATCTACTACACCGTCTGCCTCTGATGCTGCAACACCAGTCCAGGTTGCTAATGATAACATTACTCCTATCAGTGCACCTGACACAGCACCCGCCCGCGTAGTTTTACTCCACGTAATAGTTAATGCAATCGGAATAACTGCCGAACCAATCAAGATACCCATAGCCAAATATACAAATCCTAAGCTAAGTCCCATTCCAAGCAATACAACCGCAATTCCACCCATTCCTAGGCCAAACGCCACAATCGTGCCTCTACTAACTTTGAGCAGCTGCTTTCCAGTTGCATTCGGATTCGAGTAAGTCCGATACACGTCATACGTTATCAGCGATGAAACAGCAATTAGCTCAGCCGATCCTGCCGAAGTTACTGCCATGAACAGCATTGTAAGCACCATGATAGCACCTATCTCACCCATCAGTACGGATGCTGCCGCAGGAACCGTTAATCCGAGCTGCACCTGCTCTGGAGTTAGCTCCACATCAAGCGCCACCGCAGTAAGTCCCATAGTAGTTGCTAGTGTAAATGGAATTGAGAACCAGCACATTCCACCAAGTAGGAAACCTTTGACTGTTGAACTTGGTTGTGCTGCAATTGCACGTTGCCAGTAAGCCTGGTCAACAAAGACCGTTCCAAAGTTACCGACTATATTGATTACTCCAAATATCAGACCTCCAGCAGAAGCCATTGTTAGGTATGCACCCATTGCATTACCAGGTTCGCCTGGAGTGAATGTTGGTTCAAGGACAGGTCTCAAGTCAGCTGCCGCTACCAGTTTATCATACATTCCTTCAATTCCGCCCGTAATCGGACTTATGAAAAAGACCATGGCGACAAAGGTCAAAATCACGATAAATATAATCACCGTATGCATGTAATCCGCCACAAACGTAGCCTTCAGCCCTCCTACCAGCGTGTAAATCATGACTCCTACAGGAATCAAGAATGCTGCAAGGGAGATATCCATGCCTGTAAGTCCATTTACTACGGCTGCACCTCCAAGTAGGAGCATACCAGTTACAATCATGTTACATGTTAATGCAAATCCTAAGAAAATTTTGTGAGTTCCGTTACCAAATCTTGCTCTAATAATTTCTAAGAATGTGTGAGCATTTGGTGCTTTTCGTTTTAGTTCAATTGCCAAGATTCCAAATAATAGAACCTGAATTGTTGCGCCTGCTGCATACCAGAATGGGCCACTTACACCATAGAGATACGCGACCGTTGAAGATTGCAGTAGTGTTGCCGCCCAAGTCCATGCTGAGACAATTGCTGCGGCTGTAAGTCCTGTTTTGATAATTCGTCCGGCAGTGTTAAACCATTCAGAGTTTTGAACATGACCTAGATATTTTTCCTCAATCTTAATTTCAGCTGAGATGATTCCGGCAAAGACCATTCCTAAGCCTACAACAATAAACCAACCAATCGATTCATCCAGAACTTCTCCAAGTTTGAACTCACCTTCAATTGCGCCTGCTGCATCAGCATATGGCATGGCAAAGATCGTACCGCTACCTATTACAAATGCCAATAACATCAGTTGCCAGCTAATTTTCAACAGTTTATCGACATCGTTTATTTATATAACAATTCCAAGATGTGGAGATCTTTGAAAAATTATCTAATTCCGGAGTTTCTTTATTAACAAAAAAGTCGACGTCGACTTGATTTTTCTTATTTAATGGAAATTAGATTTAGATTTTTATTTAATAGAAAGTGGTTTTACATTTTTCATATACCATTAAGAATTATACAAGAACAATCGGCTTGGTTGTCAGTGACAAAACTTTTGAGGTCACATGACCCAGGTTTGAGTCCGAATCACTGAGACCTTTTCTTCCCATTACAATTGTGTCAACGTTAAGAGATGATGCCAAATCGGAGATCTTCTTTGCAGGATCGCCGAGCTTGACAATTCGTTCATAATTTTTTAATTTGCTTGGAAGAGAAATTCCCAATAACATTTTCCGTCCATCTTGTTCCATCTTTATTGTCATTTCTTCATCCATCGATTCTTCATCGTCAGACCATTCGATGATGTGGGTAAGATACACCTTGATATTTGATGATTCCTTCATAACATAATTAACATAATTCAAGGCACGCATTGAGGAGACAGAGCCATCCACTGCAACAAGAATTTTTTGGGCAATTTCATTATCAGTCAGATCATGTCCATATTTGACAGTCTTACGTGGTTTTGAAGATTTTGCGATGTTTTTCATTACATGTAAAATACCATCTCTAGACTGAATTACAGGCAAGATCCAGACCAAAGATGCTGCAACACCAGCCCACAATATGGCAACCCAGATCCACACGTGAAATACCGGCTCAGCGAATACGTAATTTGAGAAGAATAGCGGAATTGGCCATGCAACTACAAGAATCAGAGTTAATGTCAAACCATACTGCATACTAAATCGTGATGCCTTTTTCAGAGATTTTTCGTTTGTCTCTTTTTCAAGTCTCTTTCGTATTCTCTCATCCACAACAAAGATTTCTGATTTCAGTTTTGAGAAGTTAAAGTTCTCAGGTCGGAATAAACTTCCAATAACAGTGATTGCCAGACTGGTCAAGATTGCTGCAAGATTTCCCGCCAAAAGTGCAAACATGTTAGAGGTGGATGCAAGCGATATCTCACCAGAATTGGCAAATGCATATCCAAACCAGACTGTTATGCCACATCCAAGTCCAATTATGGCTGCAGATGTGGCAGCATAACGATTAGTATCTTTCCACAAAATGGCAAGTGAGATTGGCGCGACGGCGGACCCAATTAAAACACCCATTGCCAGATATACATACTGCAAGCTAATACCAGACACGAACAATATTGATGCCAATACACCCATTCCAAGTCCAAATCCCAAGATGGAAAATCTAGAGATTTTCATCAACTGCCTTCCAGTAGATGACGGCTTGATGTATGCCCTAAACACATCATAAGTGACAAGAGATGATACAGAGATTAGTTGTGCAGAGCCTGCGGCAGTTACGGCAGTAAATAAAACAGTAAGCATTAGAATTGCGCCGACATCGCCTAAAAGATGTGCAGCTGCAAGCGGTGCGACCAATCCAGAACTAATCTCAAGAGGAGTCAATTCCAGATTTACTGCAACTGCTGCAAGTCCAAGTGTTGTTGCAAGACCAAACGGAATTGCAAACCATGCAAGACCTCCAACTAAAAATCCAGGAACTACAGAACGAGGTCTTGACGCAATTGCCCGCTGCCAGTATGACTGGTCCACAAAGACAGTTCCAAAGTTTCCTACAATGTTAATTATGCCGAAGATTAATGCACCAACAGATGCCAGAGTCAAAAATGAGCCAGACGCATTTCCAGAAACAGGATGCATTGTAGCAGCATCTGAAAGTTTTTCAAACATGCCAGAGATTCCGCCAATGTCTTCGTGCGTAAAGTAGATGGCAGAGACAAATATCAAAACAACCACAAAGATGAATGCCGTATTGAAATATTCAGCAAGAAACGTAGCCTTGAGTCCTCCAAATAGGGTGTACGCGATTACTCCCATAGGGATCAAAAATGCTGCAATGTAGACGTTAATTCCAGTAAGTGCGTTAACTACAGCAGCACCTCCTAAAACAAGCATTGCTGTAACTATGATATTTGTTAGAAATGCAAAACTCAGAAATACCTTATGAGATGACTTGCCAAATCGTGCATTAATCATTTCAGGGAAAGTGTGAGACATTGGAGATTTTCGTTTTAGTTCAATTGCCAGAATAGCAAAGAGTACGACTTGAATTGATGCGCCTGCAGCATACCAAAAAGGACCACTAACCCCATACTGATATGCAACTGTTGAGGACTGTAGTAAAGTTGCAGCCCAAGTCCACGCAGAAACAACCGAGGTAATAATTAGACCCGTCTTAACAGTTCGTCCTGCAGTTGAGAACCACTCAAATGTTTTTTTGGTTCCAAGCCATTTTGTTTCTGCTTTTACTAGAATCAACACGACGGCTGCCATCAGCATACCAACTCCAATCAGAACAAGATAACCCACACTTTCATCCAGAATGTAAGACAATCACTAGAAATCTCACAATCATTATTTAAACAAATAGTGCCAATCAGGCATGAGAATTGTTGAAACTTTTACATATTCTAATAGCGTATTAGCATTTATGGCAGATGAGATTGATGAGCTAATTCTTTCCACATTGTCAAAGGATTCCAGACAAGATTCTGCAGAGGTTTGGGATTTTCTCAGAGGCTTTGGTCATAACATTTCACGAGAAGAGATTGAATCAAGAATTTCAAAATTAACAGAGGAAGGAGTGATCACCGGATACTCCATCACCATAAACCCAAAGAAAATTCCACAGAGAATTATCAGAACTGCGCTACTTACATTCAAAGTTTCTCAATCGTTAAAAAAGAGGACAGAGAGTTTGGAAAAATATCTTAAAGATGCACCATTTGTAGTCTTTTCTGGAAGTACAAAAGGCGGACTGGACTGGATTACAATCAGAGCATTTCCATCTGTGGACATTGCAGATGAAGAGACAGACATATTTAGAAATCTGTTTGGAGACATAATTCAGACATATCAGGTCTACGACTTTGTTCCAACAAAAGAGGTCTCATTACATGCCCTATCATATACAAGAAAAGAGCACAAAGAGTTCCTTAAAGAATGGATGCCACCATTCCTTTGATCAAAGTTTGAGATTTTTCTTTAGAGTTACTCTTTCAAAATGAATTGTCTCATCAAGTAACTCGTGTATCTTATACCTCAAATCCATCATGTATGTGATTACCTCACGCCTAATTTTTGGGTCAGATATAGTATGAGCCTCGTTTGCCACAGAGTCAATTCGGGATAGAGCCATTTTGAGACCAAGTTTGGTCTTTTTGGTAATTCTATGAGACTGTTCTTTTTTAGTCTCTAAGGGATCCTTTTTTGGTGATTTTGATTTTTTGATCGAGCGAATCTGTCGTATAGTGAGATTTTCATCGGTAATTCTTTTAGTCATCTCAGCTTGTTCATCAGAAGGAACCCCCAAAAGTTCCAGACTTTGACTGACAGAGATAGTGTTTTGCATCAATTGCTTTTTTGCATCTGATGGAAGTTTTAGTAACTGAATTCTGTGGGAGACATATTCTTCACTTTTTTCAATTTTATTTGCAAGTTCAGAAACACCACCCCAACCAAAATCATCAACGTATATTTTGAATGCCTCGGCCTCTTCCAGAGGACTGAGAGATTGTCTTTGGATGTTTTCAGTTAGTTGAATCTCATATGTCTGCTTGTCAGATAACTCTCGAATTTTGGATTGTATGTGACGCCAGCGTAAAGAACGACATGCCTCAAATCTCCGGTATCCAGCAACAATCTCAAATCCATGAGAAATAGGTCGAACCAAGATTGGTTGTAACAAACCATGTTCTGTAATACTTTTTACAAGAGAACGAAACTCGGGAGATTTTTTGTCAATTTTATGTCTAACTTCAAATGGAGATGGTTTTACCATACGCATTTCAATTGGTTCAATTATACTAGAATCAAAATGGTCCATGTGGAATGTGAGAAATAGAGATACTTAGACTTGTTGATTTGAATTAATTTTTGATAAGAATTGTCATGTGAAAAGAACAGAATCCAATTAGAGTTTATATATAAACAGTTTCAGATGCATAAAAATTTGAAAAAGTGCCAGAGAGTTGACATTTTAAAGTAGTAGTTTTTACAATTTCTGTGGAATTAGAAGTAGATGACCTACGGGTGTTAGGTGCAGTTAAGAGAGGAGCAAATACTGTTCGATTTTTGAAGAACATTGTAAATATCAAATCTAAAGATATTGAAAATATTTTAGATATTTTGGATAATAGTGGCTTGATTAAATCTGAATATGTACCAGGATTGATAGGACAGAAAAAACTGAAAATTGAGATTACTGATGAAGGGAAACAAAAGATTGCAAAGTATGTAGACGATTTGGAGATACAATGGAAGGCAATGATTGATTTAGCAATTGCAGGAGAAAGAGAAGAGTTGGATAAGATAATTCTTGCAAATCCACAGCTAGTAAACATGATGGTCTTTTTTGGAGTGACAGATTTGGCTACATTAAGTAGATTAAACTTGAGATTTTTACTTGAAGGAAAACATCTTTGCTACAAGTGCAAAAAAGAGCTTGGCAGATTTACCCAAAAGTTTTCAGTCTCACATGTTAGAAAATTCAATTTCAGATTGCCTCGAGGAATGACCACACGGGACGATCTGTGTGCAGATTGTTTCAACAAATTAACATCAGCAGGATTATAAAAGATTAGTTTGAGCGCTGCTTCATGCGCTTTTTTACAATTTGGAAGACAATTCTTGCAATAAGCATACCAGCAACTACAACAATGCAGGTAGTCCATAATGCCGAAAGGTCCTCATCTTCTTGCTCTGCCTCATCTAGTGGTTTTGCGTCAAATTGCGCACCTGTCTGAAAAGGATCCTTGTCCATCACAGTTTCTGCAAATGCAGATGTAGGAATTATTGCAAATGCAAGCAATATTGGAAGAAGATAAAATAATTTCAAGTGATTTTTTTGGTGATTTAACACATTTAACAATTTAGGCGACTAGTCAAAGAATCCGGTACCTACAAGATAGAATCCAATTAGGCTGAACATTACTGCAGCAACTCCAATAATTTGTTTGTCTGTCATAATGAGTGATTCAAAAGACGATTAATATTATTTTGGATGAGAACATAATTCTGCCAAAACACCCTCTAGTGATTTTGGATGAATGAATGTAACTTTGGTTCCAGCTGAGCCTGGACGGACTTGACCCAAAAATTGAACCCCGCATCCTTCCATTCGTTCTACCTCACCTTCGATATTGTCAGTTTCCAATGCCATGTGATGTAACCCCTGCCCTTTTTTATCAAGAAACTTTTTGATTGGACTATCATCTCGGGTTGGCTGCATTAATTCAATTCTGCCATTTTCCATTGGGATGATTGCGACCTTGACACCTTCAGATTCAACTGTTTCAAATTCAATCTCATCTATGCCAAGTGCTTGCTGGTAAATTTTAGCAGATGCCTCCACGTCATTTACTGCAATTGCTATATGATCAATTTTCATCTAGAATATCTCCTTTGGTCGGTACTCACCAAATACCTCTCGTAGTGTGTTGCTGATTTCTCCAGTTGTAGCATATGTCTTGACTGAATTTAAGATGAATGGCATTAGATTTTTGTCCGTATCTGCTGCTGCCTGTAATTTTGATAGTGCACTAGCGGTCTTTTTGTTGTCTCTGGACTTGCGCAATACCTTGATTGCCTTTTCTTGTTTTGCACCTAATGAATCGTCAATTCTGAGAAGCTTTTGCTTTGCCTCAACCTCATCTACAAATTTGTTGACACCAACTAGAACTCGGGATGTATCGTCTACCTCCTTTTTGATGCGATATGCATTTTGTCTAATCTCACCCTGGAAGAATCCCTTTTCAATTGCTTTGAGTGAGCCGCCCATCTTGTCAATCTTTTTGAGATATGTCCATGTCTGTTCTTCAATCTCATCACATAGTTCTTCTAGATAGTGGGAGCCCGCCATCGGATCTACTGTTTTTGTTATTCCAGATTCAGATGCAACAATTTGTTGTGTTCTTAGTGCAATCTTTGCAGACTCTTCAGTTGGTAGTGCCAATGCCTCATCTCTTGAATTGGTATGAAGTGATTGCGTTCCACCCAAAACAGCAGCCATAGTCTGCATTGCAACACGTACTATGTTGTTGTCGGGTTGCTGTGCGGTAAGGGATTCACCGCTTGTTTGAGTGTGAAATTTTAATTGTAATGATTTTTCATTTTTTGCATGAAATCTTTCTTTTAGAATTTTTGCATAAATTTTTCTTGCAACTCTAAACTTTGCAATCTCTTCAAAGAACTCAATGGTGCAACAGAAGAAGAATGACAACCGTGGTGCAAACTCATCAATTTTCAATCCCTGTTCTATGCATGTCTCAATATATTGAATGGCGTTTGCTATGGTAAATGCAATTTCTTGCACTGCAGTAGAGCCTGCCTCTCGTATATGATATCCAGAGATGGAGACAGGATACCATTGTGGAACTTCGGTTGCACAGTATCCGATCATATCACCAATGATACGCATCGATGGTTCTGGTGGATAGATGTACGTGTTCCTTGCAATGTATTCTTTGAGGATATCGTTTTGTGTTGTTCCTCGTAACTGCTTACTGGAAAATCCCTGTGATTGTCCTACTGCGATATAATATGCTAGCAAGGTGGATGCTGTTGCGTTAATTGTCATTGATGTTGAGACCTTCCCCAGTTCAATTCCATTGAATACGGTCTGCATGTCTTTTAGTGACGATATCGATACGCCGACCTTTCCAACTTCTCCTTCTGCTTGGGGCGCATCAGGATCATGACCAATCTGCGTTGGCAAGTCAAATGCCATTGAGATTCCGGTCTGACCTTTTTCCAGCATGAACTTGTATCTTTTGTTACTTTGTGCAGCATCACCAAATCCAGCGTACTGACGCATTGTCCAGAATCTATCACGATACATTCCCTGATGAATGCCTCGCGTAAATGGGAACTTGCCTGGTTCTTCTTTTGGTCTCTTTTTTGTAGACTTTTGATAAAATGGTTTAATCGGAATGCTAGAGTCGGTTACGTATTGCTTTGGTGCGGGTTTTGCTTTCTTTTTTGTTGCCATGTGTGATCACTTTATGAAATTTTTTGTCAGCTTGTCTGCTGCCTCAAATGGGTCCATCTTTTTATCTTGAACTTTTTTCAGATATGAGGAAAATGATTTGTTTTTTCCAATCATTGTTGAAATTTCTTGCCTGACGTTATTTAAAATAATATCTTCCAGTTCCAATTCCAAGCGAATTTTCTCTGAATTTTTTTTGTCCTTTGCCTTTTGTTTCATCAATACTTTTAGTTTTGTAGCCAATTCCTTGATTCCCTTGTTTTTCTTTACAGACGTCTTGATAATTACAGCCTCCTCTTCAGCAGTTCCAATAAAGTCCTGCAATGCTTGGAATAGCTGAGTTGCACCATCCAAGTCACTCTTGTTTACCAAATAGATATCACCAATTTCAGTAATTCCTGCCTTGATGGTTTGGATGCTGTCTCCAGTATGGGGATTAAATGTAACAACCGTGATGTCAGCAATCTTTGAGATGTCAATTTCTGTCTGACCTGCTCCAACACTTTCTATTATGATTGGATTGAATCCAGCATATTCTAGTATACGCAAGCTGTTCCGTACGGAATGTGCTATGGCACCTGTTGCGCCACGCGATGCAATACTTCGTATGTATGTTCCACTATCAGTGGATTCAGACATTCTAACACGGTCACCTAAGATAGCACCACCAGTGACATGGCTGGTTGGATCAACTGCCAAGACAGCCGGTTTTGTCTTTAATTTTTTCATCTCCATGGACAATTTGTTGATTAGCGAGGACTTTCCGGCACCTGCAGGACCTGTAATCCCTATTACGATTGCATTACCAGAGGTTTTGTAGATTTTTTTTACTAATTGACGTGCCTCTTTTGGGTCATTTTCCATTATGGAGATGGCTTTGGCAATTGCACCTCGCTTTGCTTTTTTTAAATCTGCAAGTAGTGCCATACAAAATTCTCTAATTTGCTTGATTAAAAATCTTAGATGTAAAGAAAGATTTTAAAGCCAAATTTTGAGAATTAAACCATGAAACAAAAGGCACAATCACGACGCGTCAAAATTCTGGTTGCAAAATTAGGTCTAGATGGCCATGACAGAGGCGCACTAGTACTTTGTAGGGCATTTAGAGATGCGGGAATGGAGGTAATCTATTCAGGATTATTTGCAACGCCAGATAGAATTGCACAAATCGTAGAAGATGAGGATGCAGATGCTGTTGCCCTAAGTTTACTTAATGGCGCTCACGGAACTTTGTTTCCAAGAGTTGTAAAAGAATTGAAAAAGAAAAAGATCAACGATGTGTTAGTGGTTGGTGGCGGCGTCATCCCTGAAGAAGATAAAAAGGCATTAGAAAAATCTGGAGTTTCAGGAAACTTTGGTCCAGGAACATCACTAGATATTATAATAGATCATATAACAAAAGGCGTTTCTAAACTAAGAAAATTATAATTTTATTCAGTAGAGTCAGGCCACATCATCTTTCTCATCTGTTTCCCTACAGTTTCGATTTGATGATTGTCCAATTCTTTCATGTATTTATCAAATGCCGCCTTTCCTTCATTTTGATAATTGTCAATCCATTCTTTGTTGAAGGTTCCATCTTGGATCATTTCTAGAACTTTTTTCATTCTATCTTTAGTATCAGAAGTCATTACCATTGGACCTCTTGTTAGTCCACCATATCTTGCAGTCTCTGAAACACGTCTCCACATTCCATTAATTCCGTATCTTTGAATCATGTCTACAATTAATTTTAATTCGTGTAATACCTCAAAGTATGCAATCTCTGGTTGATAGCCCGCTTCTACTAGTGTTTCAAATGCATTAACTACCATTGATGCAGAGCCTCCACACAAGTCTGCTTGTTCTCCAAACCAATCAGTTTCAACTTCTTCTTTGAATGTTGTTTGGATTAGTCCAGCACGTGCACTTCCAATTGCTTTTGCAATTCCCAGTGTTCTATCCCATGCGTTACCTGTCTTGTCTTGTTCTACTGCAACAATTGATGGAGTTCCAAAGTTTTGCAAATATGTCTCTCTTACTTTAGAGCCAGGACCTTTTGGTGCAACCATAATTAGATCAACGTTTTCTGGGGCATCAATCCATTTCCAGTAAATTGCTGCTGCATGTGAAAATGATAATGCGTTTCCTTCTGAAAGGTTTGGACCAATCTCTTCTTTGTACACTTTGGCTTGAACCATATCAGGAAGTAAAATGTGAACAATGTCTGCCTGTTTTGTGGCATCGGCTACTGACATTACCTCATGACCATCATCTTTTGCTTTGTTCCAAGTTGGACTACCTTCTCTTAGACCAACAATTACCTTTAGACCAGAATCTTTCATGTTGTTTGCCTGTGCATCTCCTTGGATACCATATCCAATTACTGCAATGGTTTGGTCTTTGATAGGAACAAGACTGATGTCTTCGTCTTTCCATGTCTTTGCCATAAAATTAATTAAAAATGGGCAAATATAATCTAATGAAATAATTCATCAGATAGAGATAATTTTTTTACAATTTCTGCATTGGACCCGAACAGTAGTATCTTTTACTCTTACAAATTTTTTAGAACCGCACTCAGGACAGATTGGGCATGCACGTAAAGGTTCAGTCATTGAGGTGTGCCACTCCCCATTATACGAACAGAGTTAGACTCGGGTTTTAACAGAACACAGACATCGCCAGGCATTACTGCAACGGGTTTCTCAAATTGCAGTTTTAAAGGCGAGACTGATGCAAATTTTGCAGCCTTGATCTGAAGTCCAATATTCACAAGACACATTTGATTTTCCGAGATGGTTCCCTTGAAAAATTGGTTTTGTACAAAGTCTATAGTAATTTCAGTGGTAATTTTTATTGCAGAATCATTGGAAAAGATGTCACCGCGTGCAATCTCGTCGTGTTTTATGTTTTTCAGAGAAAGACCAACTCTTGCAGGAGAGACAGATTCTTTAACATCGTCATCATGCATCTGAATTGATTTTATCATTGCCTCAGTCTCTGACGGATAATGCAAAATCTTATCGTATTGAGTAATCTTTCCAGATAATACCTTGCCCAATGCTACTGTTCCCACACCTTTGACATCAAATGTATGATCAATTACAATACTGGTATCCCCATTTTTTTTTATTGTAGCAAAATTTGCCAGTTCTTCTTTGATTTTATCTTGTTCAACTTTTTTGTAGCCTTCGATTACAGTTCCCTTTATCATCAAATTTAATCTAGACTCATCTACATCGTATGAATGAGATAAGATTCCTTCTTTTTTTCCTAGTGCATCTAATGCAAGAATTTGTTCTCCTGTGAATTTGTCTAGGACGTTTACATGAAATATTACATATTCTGCTAGGGCTATTGCTTGGAATAGTGGTTGAATTTTTTCTGGAAATCCGTTTGGCGTGACGAATGTGTAAATTTTTTCAGCTTCTTTTCTGTCAAACAGCGTTAAATCAGTAGACGTTCCTTTTTTTCCAAAGTCAGTTGCAATTGACTGGTCACCTAAGATTACGAAATTTACAGACTCCATTTTTACATCATTAATTTATCCAGAGGATTTCTTTGTTGCACTAACCAATGAGATAACATCTCTATCTCTCAATTGGTAATGAGTTGGCAATCTAAGATTATACCTCAAGTCCTTTGCATGAAGCAGTCCCTTTGACAATCCTGTGTGAATCTCATTTGCCAAGTCTTTAACTGTAGCACCATTTTTGAGCAATATTAAATCAGGCAGTATGTTTCCTTTTTTGTCAGACAGTTTATTTTCATCAGCCACAGGATAAACCGCGTTCATTTTTAGCAATTTGAAGACTGTGACATTGATTGCAAATTGAACTCCTGTTCGCATATATTCACCCATTATATCCTGCTTGATGAAATTTAGTGCGTTTGTCTGCTTGTCGTTTAATTTTTCAGGTTGTACAATTTCAAATTGTTCCGAACCTGGCGAATATTTTATCAAATCTTGTTGTTCGGCACGTCTCAATGTCAACTCACTATCTGCACTTGCAGGAACAGTAATTACTTCGTTGTACCTTTCACGAAGACGATTGAAGTTTTTGTCAGCGCCTGGGACGTCAATCTTGTTTGCAACTATCAAAGTTGGCTTGGAAATTTTACGTAAAATCTTTGCAAATTCTTTTGTCTGTCCCATGTCAAAATCATCAAATGCGGTATCTTCCAATTCAGTAATTTTTAGAGCCTGTACAACATGATTCTTTTTTACTCCAATTCCACGGTATAGTTCAGTGATTGCATCTACAGGATCGTCGCCATCACGAATGTTTTTAGAAATTTTGTCTCTATTTCCTTCAAGAATTTTTTGGTACCACATTACCAATTCTTCTTCTATATCTGCAAAGTCAGACACAGGATCACCAGAACCAGGTTCCGAAATTTGTCCGGTTGCATCAATGCTTCCAGAACAATCAACGACGTGTAACAGCGCATCAGATTGTGCAGCAATTGAGAGAAATTGATTTCCCAATCCCTTTCCTTTCCATGCATCTTTGATTAGTCCAGGCAGATCAATCAGTTCTATCGGAATGTAACGCCAGCCATCAACACATTTTGAATTGTTTGGGTTGTCTTGTACATTAAACTCCATATGAACACACAGAGTTATTGCCTGAGCAGTTCCAGTTTGTGGTTTTTTTGTAGTAAATGGGTATGTAGAGATTTCAGTTGAGGACAATGTGGCAGAATTAAAGAATGTGGTCTTGCCGGTGTTTGTTTTTCCTATAATTCCAATTTTTATTGCCATGAGTGAGTTTCCATTTGATTGTATTTATCTGATTATTTTTTGATTTTATTTTCTATGTTTGAAATTGCATTTTGAATCTCTTTTAGATTCCATTTAATCTCGTCTAATTGCTCAGGAGTTAATTCATCGTGCCATTTTTCAAGGATTGTCTTTGTGATCTCAGTGCAGTTGTATAAAACGCCCCAGTATGGATGATGTTCTGCAGTTGTATATGCAAGCTCTGCTGCATCATCAATTCCAAGTTTTGCGCGTGTAACAGAATCCATCTTTTCTCCAAAGATTTTCACAGAGTCATAATCAAGATCAGATTCTACTTTAATCTGTGTCTGTTTTTTTTCAAATTTTTCTACCAAAAGTTTTAGCTCCTCGTAAAAGGATTGAAATGAGTTGTCAGACATCATACCAACCGTCTATGTTCTGCTAACATGCATCTGTTAAAGACAACGTCAATTCCTGCATCACGTGCCAATTTTTCTGCTCCTTCGTCGTGTATTCCTTCCTGAAGCCAGATAACTTTGGGTTTTTTCTTTATCGCTTCTTTGATAATTGGCATCACTTTATCTGAAGGCCTGAAGATATCCACAATCTCAATCTCATCGGGCACATCAGTGATCAAATTGTAGCATTGTTTTTTCAGGATTGTCTCAGAATTTGGATTCACCGGCGTCACGTCATATCCATTTTCATGTAAATATTTAGGCACATAGTGCGCAGCTTTATCGGGGTTTTTTGACATTCCCACTACGGCAACTTTTTTCATCTTTAAAATTTCTAAAATTTCTTCATCTGAATGAGGATCGTCTTCCATGGAAAAAAATTGTTTTTAGAACTAATATGTTAATCGACGTGCTCGTGTTCGGTTAGATGACAATCACAATTGCAAAGCTCGGTTGTATGATTATTTTGGCAATCAATGCACTCAAAGTGTTTGTGGTTTTCACAGCTGGAACATATCATGATTGATTGTATAACTACATTTTATTTAATCATATATGCCGAAAACTTTGGTTATTATTACCAGTGTAGAGGTTCAGAATTATGGATATTTCTGTAGGACATACACCAGATTCGGATGATGCATTCATGTTTTATGCAATGTTTACAGATAAGGTAAGATCTGATGAGTTTTCTGTTACACATGTTATAGAAGACATTGAAAATTTGAATAAAAAGGCAAAAAACCCGGAATTGGATGTGACTGCAGTTTCAGTTCATGCTTGTGCACATATTCCAAATTACGTAATGCTGAGAAGCGGCGGAAGTTTTGGAATCGGGTATGGCCCAATTGTTACAGCAACAAAGCCAATGACAATAGATGAGATAAGAAAATCAAAGATTGCAATTCCGGGGGAGATGACATCTGCATTTCTACTACTACAGTTAATGATTGGAAAGTTTGATTACGTAGCGATGAATTTCAGTGATATTCCAGAGGCAGTTAGAAGTGGCAAGGTGGACGTCGGTCTAGTAATTCATGAGACGCAGTTATCATTTGAACAGGAGGGAGTACAGAAGATTCTAGATGTGGGTGAGTGGTGGCATAAAGAGTCAGGAGGACTGCCAGTACCATTAGGAGTCAATGTAATGAGTGAAAAATTAGGCGAGGAATTAATTCATAAATTTGATTTGTATTTACAAGATTCGATAAAATTTGCAAGAGATAACATAGAAGATGCACTTGACTATGCCATGAAGTATAGTAGAGGCAAATCAAGAGAGTTGATTGAAAAATTTGTCCTCATGTATGTCAACGAAGTGACTGTAGACATGGGCGAGTCAGGAGAAAAGGCGGTTAGATTGATGTTTGAGATGGCAAAAGAAAAGGGACTTGTTCCTGACTTTGAATTGAAGATTTCAAAACCGCTTTGATCATTTCTTAAAATTTCTAAAGAAAGATACAACAAATAACGCTCCACCTGCTAAAAGAATTACAATTCCAATTGAAAATTCAATTATTAATCGATTGTGAATTTCCTTTTGTTCTGATTCTAAAGTTGCATACATCTCCGAGTCCATATTTTCAAAATATTGTATCTGTGGATAATCAAAAACGGTGACAAATGAACCTAAGATTAACAGAATAATTCCAATGAAAAACCAAGTAGGATTTTGTATGTTTACCAAGTATTTTTTCAGAAAATGAACCATGGATAAATTGTTCGTGCTGCTTATATTCAAAATGTCCTTACTCTATACATGAAAACAAACCAAAATAATGATTCAACATTTGATTACTCTGGACTTTTCATCGATGACGAAGAATTCTAGTTCTGAGCCTATCAAAGCAGGATCTAGTATTTATTATCGGGGAAAAACAATCATCCATGAAGCTTTACTTAGACTTTGATCCTTGTGTAGAATGCAAAGAGATGATGACTGAATTGTCATCTGAAGAGATGCTCTTTGCTGATGATGAGACAAGAGCGGATGTTTCAGCAAAATTCCTCAGACATTTGACTTACAACCACAATGAAGTTGTAAAAGCAGTAATGTCAGAGGTAAAAAGTCAACAGCGAAGTCCAGAATTTGATTTGTACAAGTGATTAGACGGTCACTTTTTGAACAAGTAATTCTTTTAGTTCTTCAATATTTTTTGCAGTGCTCAGTCTGTTTCTTAATTGTGCACCGCCGACGGTTCCTTTTGTAAATCGAATTGCCTGTTGTTTTATGTTTGCAAATCGTATGTTGTACTTTGATGTAAGTTCAAGATACGTGACAAATGCCTCTAGCCTGTCTGTAAGAGCATATTGCTTGTATGCACCACATTCCAGATAGTCATTAATCTGCTCAAAGATGAATGGATTTCCCATTGCACCTCGCCCTATCATGATATAGTCACATCCGGTATAATCAAGAACCTTTTTTGCAAGTTCAGGAGAGGTAATGTCTCCATTTCCAACAATTGGCACGGTAGAGTTTTGTTTTAATTTTTTAATCATATCCCAATCAGAGTGTCCAGAGTATCCCTGTGAAACTGTTCTAGGATGTAAGGTAATCATTTGGACTCCTTCTCGCTCTGCAATTTTTGCAATATCTAAGAATAGAGATTTGTTTTCTTCAGTTACGCCCATTCGCATCTTTAGCGATATTGGTTTTTTGACTGTGTTCACAAGTGTGCGGAATATTTCTCTGGTAAGATCAGAGTTTTGTAGTAAAGCACCGCCAGCCATCTGTTTTGTAATGTGCGGAGCTGGACAACCCATGTTGTAATCAATCATGTCAAAGTGGGGCTCTACAATCTTCGCTGCCTTTTCTAGAGCAATGATGTCAGAGCCAAACAGTTGTACAGATAAGGGGCGTTCTTTTTCAGAGAATTCTATAAATTCAGTTATGCTTCTTGATTGGGATTCAAGCTGCTCATGTTTTGCAACTATTGCGTTTACACTGGTAAGTTCAGTTACAACAAGTCCTGCACCCATTTTTTTGCACATTATTCTTAATGCAGGATCACTGACCCCAGCCATCGGAGCCAAGAAAGCCTTGCCGGTAAAGTTTGGAAGTTGAACCATATGAGGAGATTGCCGAATTGTTAATTAAATCTAGATTTCATAAATTATGTAATGCTAGTAGATAAGAAAATTTTAGCCGGAGGATTGGCAATGATTGCGGTAGGAATAGGATTCTCCGCACTACTAACAGACATGACACCAATTGGTAGAGAGGGAATGACTGATGAGGAGATTGCAGAGTTTTTAATTCAGGAAAGAGAAAATGAAGATTTTACAACACTCTCAGGCATCTTAGTTGGAATTGGATTTCTTTTAGTGTTGATTAGTTTTGGAGCACGTAGAAAAAGAAAAGGCGGTGCAAAAAAGACAGAGAAAAAGCCTGCGACTAAGTGAAGGTTTGAAGTTTCTCAAAGAATGTATTTCTCTGAATAGGTGTACGACCAATCTCTTTTACTAGATTTGCAAGTTCAAAGAGAGATGAGTTTGTTGGCTTGCCTGCAGCACGGTATATTTCCTCAGAGAATGCAGTGCCTACCAAATCATTTCCCCCATGAGATAATGCAACCTGAGCAAGTTTTGTTCCGTAAGCAACCCAGTAAACAGAAATGTTGTTGAGTGTTTGGGCAAGCATCAGTCTTGACAATGCGATAATTTTCAAGTCATAAATTGAAGAAGACTCGTGTGTAACCTGATGCTCTTTTTCAAGTTCAGTGTTATCGAGACTAAATTTTAGTGGAATCATGGTGATAAAACCACCAGTCTTTTTTTGTAATTCACGAATCTTTATTAGATGATCAACGACGTGTTCTGGTTTTTCTATATGACCATAAAGCATTGTGACATTGCTTTTAATTCCAAGGTTATGTGCAGTCTCAATTGTATCAAGCCATTCTTGTCCAGTACATTTGCCTCGGATAATTTTTGAACGTATGTCAGGATGAAATAGTTCAGCGCCTCCACCAGGCATTGAATCAAGTCCCGCATCTTTTAATCTAGATAAAATTTCAGTTACAGAATTTTTTGTTAGTTTTGAGAGAAAGAAAATTTCTGCGGCAGTAAATGCCTTGATGGTCATTTCAGGATGTTTTTTCTTTATTTCAGTCATCATCTGTTCGTAATAGTCCAATTGCAAGTCAGGATGAAATCCGCCGACTATATGCACTTCAGTCGCGCCAAGATCTTTTGCTGCTGCAACTCGTTTTTCTATTTGATCAGGAGTAAGTGTATAAGCATCATCTTCTCCACCTTTGCGGTAAAATGCACACATCTGACAGCTTGCAGCACATAGATTTGTGTAATTCATGTAATAAGATGCAGTGAAAGAGACCGTATCTCCTACAAGCTTTTTTCTTACAATGTCAGCTGCTGCCCCAATGACATGAAGGTTATCATCGTTTAGTATTTCCATACCGTCATCAAATGTTAATTCTTCACCGCTAATGGCATGTTCAATTGCAGTTGAATTTCCAACCAGTTCTTCTAGCACAATTCGTTGGATAATTGAACAAAATATAAAACAATAGAACCCAAGTTCTAGCATGGTATTACCGTTAGTTGACGAAGACAAGCCAAAGTGTTTTTTGTGTCATGACACATTTGATGACTATCAAAGTCTTCGTGACCACCAAAAAGAGAAGCACAAGGATTTTTTTGAATACCACGAAGAACAGGGAAAGAGAGGACCGGCTCCCGGAGACGTCTCTATTTTTTAGATTTTTGTGATTTTAGTATCTCAAGCGCCTTTTGTTTTCCCATATTTGCCAAGTCAAAGTCTTTGTCTATGACAAGTGCCTTTTTGAAGCATGATAGGGCACTGTCAATCTCGCCCATCTCTCCCAATGACATTCCCTTGTATGCAAGTGCCATTGCAAAACGAGGCTTGATTTTTAGAGCAGAGTCATAACATTTGATGGCATCAGAAAATTTGGATTTTGCGTGAAATAAGGTTCCTTTTCCAATTAGTGCGTCCAAGTTTTTTGGATCCTCGTTTAAAACAATCTCATAAAGCTGAAAAGACTGAGAGTTTTTTCCCATTCTTTGCATGGTGGCACCCTTATCCAAAAGCGCAGGAATATTTTTTGGATCTGATGTTAAAATCTTGTCGTAAAGAAGAAGTGCTTCTTCGTATTCCTGCTCTTCGGCAAGATCAGCTGCTTGCTCCAACATTTTTTGGAATTTGTTATCCACCAATCTCTAAAGTTTTTCCTAGATAATATTGATTATTATCGATATTTGTATCACGGAGCAACTATAAGGTTCAAAGGCAGATCAAGCTTACCAAAAGGTTCTGCTATACGTAGGAAGTAGTCCTTGTTTGCATCATACTCGAAGTTTTCATAACTGCCATATCCAATTGCAGGACCCCATAAGATGTTGACAAATCTGGCCTGACCTGGTTTTAGTACTACATTGCCCGAGGTAAAGTCAGACCCAGAGTTTACCCATTTGTGACCGCCATCCCATATCGTATAATTACAAATTGAAGGGCTAGTACACATTAAAGTTACATTGGAATCACCAGCGTTTTGAACCAACATTTGTAAGTTCAGAAGTGCTTGTCCGGTTGCGGTATATGCAATGTTATTGAATTCTTTTTCATCCCATTGATAATTTGAGACATAATAGTATGCTGCACTACCAAGTTGGTATTTTTCACCATCGTTCATGTATGTCTTCATTTTGTATTCTTCTTTGATTGCTTTTTGACAATCACGAATTTCTCTTTTGTTTTCGCCACCTTCACATGAGGCTAGCATTTCATCAAGATTAGCATTACCAGATGACTGAGATTTAGTTTCATCTTTAGGGACAGCTTGATATTGGGATTTAGAAGCACCGTCGTCACTTACAGCACTTGCACTAACGCTCATGATTCCCATTTTAATCAAATATTGAAGCCCATTTACAAAATCATTTTCAGAGATTGTTCCATCTGCCCACCATCCCGCGTTATTCTTTACCCAGTCCGGAATGGCATCAGATGTAGAGGAACTTTTAGTTGTAGATGGAACAGTAATAATTCCTTGTTCAATCATGTATTGAACGCCAGATACAAATGCGGTATCATCAATTTGTCCTGCTGCCCACCATCCCGCGTTATTTTTTACCCAATCTGGGACATTTGCAGCATCTACACTTGGGACCATTGTAGTCAATAGTAAAACACTTGCAATACTAGCAATTAGGATGGTTGATTTTTCAACTATATCCCGTTTCTTGTTTCTAGATTTTGTTCTTAAGATCATTTTACAGCAAGGACAACGAATTGCTTCAGTGTTAAGCCATACTTCGCACCAACTACAACGTTTTAGTCCAAGTTGATATTTTTGAGAGTTTGGAATTCTCATTACTTTTTTCTGTGTACATATTCCTCTGCATGATGCGCCCATGAACTAATTGGTTGAGCATTATATTTAATAGTTAAGCACTAGCAGTAATCTAGTGCTAACTGTTTAATTTTTTGCATTTCAACATCATATAACCAATCAGGCCTTTTTCAGATGAAGACTGCATCTTTTTCATAGATTCAAAAAGAATTTTTTC